>Ga0213868_10004109_pt1 | contig 13362 bp, 6 predicted proteins | sample PICome_9_FD_160087 | JGI IMG/M metagenome (GOLD analysis project Ga0213868, IMG submission 160087) | Coastal seawater microbial communities near Pivers Island, North Carolina, United States - PICO127 | ecosystem: Environmental > Aquatic > Marine > Coastal | place: USA: North Carolina | collected...
AATCGCCCCTCATTTCCGCCCTTGAATTATTCCGATTCGCTCCTATTCTGCGCGCCTCATGAGCGACCAGCCAGCCACGTCCACGTCCGAATCAACTCCCCAATCTACCGAAGCAGAACTCATCGCCGTCCGGCGTGAAAAGCTTGGCAAAATTCGCGAACTCGGAATTGACCCGTTCGGAGCAAAATTCGACACCACCACCACCCCGGGCAAACTCAAGGCTGACTTCGCAGACGAGAAGGCAGTCACCATCGCAGGCCGACTGCTCGCTATCCGCGACATGGGCAAGTCCGTCTTCGCCACCATCGGTGACGTCGAAGGCCGCATCCAGATTTACCTCAACAAAAAAGGTGTCAGCGAGACCGACTGGGATCTCTACCAACTGCTCGACCTCGGCGATTGGATCGGTGTTGAGGGAGAGAGCTTCACCACAGGAAAAGGTGAGCCTTCCGTCAAAGTCAACAAACTCACCATGCTTAGCAAGTCGCTGCGCCCCATGCCGGACAAGTGGCACGGCGTGTCGGACCGAGAGACCAAGTATCGCAAGCGTCACCTCGACCTGATGAGTAACGAGCACTCCGCCGAGATCTTCATCACCCGCTCCAAAATGATCGCCGAGATCCGCAGTTTTCTCCACGAGCGTGACTACCTCGAAGTCGAGACCCCCATGCTCCAAAGTATTGCCGGTGGCGCCGCTGCCCGCCCCTTTGAGACCTACCATAATGCTCTCGGTATGGACCTCACCCTGCGTATCGCGCCTGAGCTCTTCCTCAAGCGCCTGCTTGTCGGTGGCTTCACCAAAGTTTTTGAACTTAACCGTAATTTCCGCAACGAGGGCATCTCACGCCGTCACAACCCAGAGTTCACCATGCTCGAAGCCTACGCTGCTTATGGTGACTTTGAAACCATGGCCGACATGGTTGAGGAAATGACCTGCCACTTAGCAGAGAAATTCTGTGGTGGTCTGCAGATCGAGCACAAGGACGAGCAAGGCGAGACATTGCGCACCATCAATTTGCAACGCCCGTGGAAGCGTGCCAACTACCACGACCTGATCAAGGAGGTTGCTGGTGATAACTTCTTCGATATCACCCCCGAAGCCCGCCGCGCCAAATGCGACGAACTCGGCGTGCAACTCTCTGACAACATGGAAGACTATGAGGTTGTCCAGCAAGTCTTCGAAAAGAAAGTTGAGGAACACACCTTCGACCCTTGCTTCGTTACCCGTGTCGCCTCTGAGCTTATTCCTCTGGCGAAAGTCACACCGGGAGGAAAAACCGTCGAGGTCTATGAGCTCATCATCAACGGCCAGGAAATCTCCCCCGGCTACTCCGAGCTCAACGACCCCGACCTCCAGCGCGAACGCCTCGAACATCAGGCCGGCGGCGAGGAAGAACAGCAAATCGACCACGACTTTGTCGAAACCCTCGAAAACGGCATGCCACCGGCAGGCGGTATCGGCATCGGTATTGACCGCTTGATCATGATGCTCACCGGAGCCTCTACCATTCGTGACGTCGTTCTTTTCCCTCTGCTTAAGAAAAAAGACTAGCCCTCTTTGAAAACCTCGCACTTGCAGAAAACGCTCACAGCATGTATGCGCTGGGCATGAAAGTCCTCAGCTACAAGGATGCTGCTTACGCACGCTTCGTTAAAAACCTCGACCGCCGTGCTACCCCCGGTGGCGCGGGTAAAAAAATTGAGGACATTGTTGCCTCAATTATCGCTGATGTGCAGAAGCGTGGTAATGCTGCCGTCTTAGAATACACCCAGAAGTTTGACGGACTGAAACTCACGAACAAATCCCTCTTTGTATCCAAGGCGGAAATTGAGGAAGCCTACGCAACTGTTGACGAGGATGTCAAAAAAGCCGTTGCCATCAGCAAACGCAATATCCATGCCTTCGCCAAACGCAGCATGCGCAAGGACTGGAAGGCAAAAAATCCGGAAGGTGTCGAAGTCGGCGAACGCTTCACCCCCTATGATCGGGTAGGCGTCTACGTTCCTGGAGGCAAAGCCCCACTGGTATCCACAGCTCTCATGACCGCCGCCTTTGGTCAGGCTGCAGGAGTTCCACAAATCCTCGCTGCCTCACCGGCAGGACCCGACGGCAAGCTTAACCCCGCCCTACTATACGCCCTTGTCGAGAGTGGCGCTACCGAGATCATCAAAGTCGGCGGCGCCCAAGCCATTGCCGCCATGGCACTGGGAACCAAATCGATCGCCCCTGTTGAAAAAATATTTGGCCCCGGTAACGTCTTTGTCGTCGAGGCCAAACGCCAACTCGTAGGTGCTGTCAGCATCGACCTTCTGCCTGGACCCAGTGAAGTTCTCATCGTTGCCGATAAATCCGCCAACGCCAAGTTCATCGCCGCCGACATGCTTGCCCAAGCAGAGCACGGTGGTGACAGCGTTGTTGGATTCGCCACCAACTCCAAACGGCTATTAAGCCAAGTAGAAAAAGAAATCCAGAAGCAGGCCTCTACCCTTTCGAGGGAGAAATACCTCCGCGACGTGCTCAAAAAAGGCACTTTCTGCCTACTCACTAAAAACCTTCAAGAAGCCGTCGATATCTGCAACGCCTTCGCTCCCGAGCACCTCTCACTCGTCGTTGAAAACGAGGACAAGTGGCTGGGTGAAATCCGCACCGCAGGCGCCATCTACGTCGGCCCCCTGGCTGCCGTTGCCGTCGGTGATTTCCTCGCCGGACCCAGCCACACACTGCCCACAGGCGGCTCCGGCAAATCCTTCTCCGGCCTGCGTGCCGACCAGTTCCAACGCCGCGCCAGCATTGTGCGCATGGATCAAAAAGCGCTCAAAAAATCCCTACCTACGGTCGAAACCTTCGCTCGCATTGAAGGCCTTGACGCCCACGGCCGCTCAGTGAGCATCCGCGTGGAGTAACCCTTCAGCCTGAGCAGGATGAAACTCTTCCGCCCATGCGTGCAGTTGGCCATCCTGTTTTGCATCGGAGTGGGCACCCCATTGTGCGCCCACTCCGTGGATCAGCTTTTCATGACCCTTGAAAAGAAGGATCATGACTGGGTAATCACGGTCACCTTCGATGCCGGTTACGCACTTCCCGAGCTCAGAGACGATGCAACATCTCCCCAACCTCAACGCGCATGGCTTGCCGCAAAAAATGCCCAACAGCACCAGCGGCTCCGGGATGAGGCCAGCAAATACATCTACGCCACACTGACCGTCAGCCATGGCGGCAAACAGCTGCCCTACACCATCTCTTTTCCCGACTACCAAAGCTCACCTCCATCTTTTCCCGTTTTACTTAATGGTGGCGCTTACTTCAACATAACCCTAACAGGAACCCTAAACCCCGCCACCAGCGGCGACTTCTGCTTGTCTGTGTCGTCGGCAGCAAAACCAAGCTTCGTCATTTCCATTGCCCATAGCGTCAATGAGTCCAAAAGCTACACCGTCATCACCCCAGGCTCCACCGAGGTCCTGTTCTCAAGCTCGGGCAATGGCACCACACATACACCGCTGGCCACAACCAGCAGCGGCCATTTCTCCATCCTCAAGATCGGCTACCTCCATGTACTTCCATACGGACTCGATCACATCCTTTTCATTCTCTCCCTCTTCCTAATGGCCAGACGCTGGCAGCCACTACTCTATCAGTCCCTGGTCTTCACCCTCGCCCATAGCCTGACTCTGGCCCTAGTTTCTCTGAACATCATTAGCCTCAGCTCATGGACATCAAGCCAGCTTGTAGAACCCGCGATTGCACTGTCGATTGTCATCCTCGCCGGCCAAAATATTATCCTCAAAAAACCTTCATCTCATCGACTGACACTCGTCTTTTTCTTCGGCCTTATCCACGGCCTTGGTTTTGCCAGCAGCCTAGAACCACTGATCCAAGACAACACCTCCAGCCTCATCACCCTGTTCCTTGCTAATGCCGGTGTAGAGCTCGCCCAAATCACCATCCTCGCTTTGGCCTGGCTACTGACCATGGCATGGTGGCAATGTGATTATTACAATCGCTGCCGCATCCTGCTTTCAGGCGCCATCTGTGCGGCCGGTCTTTTCTGGCTGTTGCAACGCCTGTTCTTCACCTAAAGGTCCGATATCACCTAAAGGCCCCATATCACCTGAAGGTGATGCGCACCCCACGAGACTTCCACGCCTTGGCAACTTGCTCTTCGAGCTGTTCATAGCTGCGGCCATTGAGCAGCGCATCAATCGCATCCTGTCCTTGTTTCCCCGTCTTAAGCGCCTTCAAGAAAGCCACAATATTAGCCCGGTCATCCTCCATCTGAAAAAAGTAATAGGTCAGCAACAAGCCCATACCGTAGTTAAAATTCCCATTAGCTGTGAAACTCTGGTATGGCTGCAGCATAAACTCCTTTAAGTCAGGAGCCTCAATTTCTTCCCCCAAGGCACGCCCACCGCGCCCCTTTTCGCCATAAGCCGTTACGTAATCTCTTATTTCATACAAGTTACTCCTTACCATGAATTTGCCCGAACGATATGGAGTCGTTGCAATATATTCAGCCAGCCCTTCAGAAAACCACCCTACGCTACCACTTGAAAAATACTCAGCATCGCAGAGCTGGTGCGTTAATTCGTGGGGCAAGGTTTTATTGGATCCATCATAGTCGAACCTATAACCACCTTTTCCTTTAATCACGCCAAGACTCGTCAGAGGCACCATCACCACGCCATTGCCACCACGTGACATGAACACCCCTGCTGAACCCGGCGGCCCACCATTTTGCATGTATGCCTCATTGGTTTCGAACAAAAAGATTCTGTGTCTGAATTGCTCACCGGGCACATGCGCCTTCATCGTTGAAATAGGTAAAAGCCGGCAAAATTCACGTGTTGCCTCAAACATGACCGCAAACTTCTTCACTACATTTTTCGATAATGCCACATCACAGACAAATTCATAGTTTGGGCTGTGATAGATAAATTTACTCGCCCCCTCATCCTCACTGATCACACGCACGTCCATACCTATGTCAATCGACACAAGCCTTGGCCAGTCGGCATCATAGTTCTCCTTGAGGCCATACTTATCCATCAGAGCCACAGAGCCTCCGCCCCTGCCTGCACGCGATGCTTCCTCCTCGTGACCACCAGCCTTCCTTTCTTGTTCAGATTCCTTATTTCTCTGCCACTCTTTGATGAAGTCTTGGTCCGTCTCGGACAGTTTACTGACGGGCACTATATAGGTCTTGCCGCCCTTCTTGATGATCTTCAGCTCAACCTTACCTCCCTGCACACTGACAATGTCCGCCTCAATCTCACGCCCCTTTTCATCGGTAAACGTCCTGGCGTCAACAAGCTGCCCAGCTGAACCACATATCAGGCCTAAAAAGACCACCGATCGAAAAACAAACATACTGATTCCTATATGGAGCAGGAGCTGTGACGCAAGTTCCAATTCAAATTCCGATTTTAATTCCAAACTCAGCTACCTCATGCTCTGGCATTTTTCCTGCAAGACTCCCCCTCCATATACTATCGATGAGTCAAACATTGCACCTTGCGTAAACTGCCATATCTTATTTCCACACCGATAGTCCATCAATGGTTCCTTCACCAAACTCCTCAGCACCCGTTTCCTCGCCAGCCCCAAAAAAGAGGTAAACAAGCCCCGCTTTATGGGTTATTTTTCACCAAGACAGCCACCTAACGCCGGCTTTTTTTGATGATAAAACGTAAGAATTACACGTAAAAGGGCGTTATACTTGTGTATACTTGGTTCTTAGAATCAGGTCAAATTTCATCTATGAATCAAGCACTCAGCAGCTTTATCAAACGGATTTCCCTTACAGGCCTGGTCGCCATCTGTGGTGTTGCCTCCTCTCATGCGCAAGAGGAAATCTCTTTTAATAAACACATCCGCCCCATCTTCATCAATAAATGCACGAAATGCCATGGTGGGGTGAAAGCGGACGGAGACCTCTCCTTGATCTACCGAGCTGAAGCTCTCGGCAAAGGAAGGTCTGGAAACACCCTCATCGTCCCCGGCAAACCGGAAGAATCTGAGCTCTACCAACGAATCATTACAGACGACATCGATGATAAAATGCCTCTTCAGACAGGTGACCACGCGGAAGAGCCACTCAATTCAGAACAAGTCGCCCTGATCAAAAAGTGGATCGAGCAGGGCGCTAAGTGGGAAGATCACTGGGCCTACATCAAACCAGAAATCAAGCCAACACCTAAGCTGAAGCACAAGGATTGGCCACGCACAGGTATCGACCCTTACGTGCTCTCACGCATCGAGAATAACGGTCTCGCACCCACCACGGAAGCACCCAAGGCACAATGGCAGCGCCGCGCCTCACTCGACCTCACCGGACTTCCTCCTACCCTGACTGAGTTAGATGCATTTGAAAAAGACACTTCGCCACAAGCCTATGAAAAGGAAGTCGACCGCCTGCTCGCCTCCTCCCACTACGGCGAGCGCTGGGCCGCGATGTGGATGGACCTGGCACGCTACGCTGACTCCCAAGGTTATGAGAAGGATAAGCTGCGCACGATCTGGCCGTATCGTGACTACCTGATCAAAGCATTTAACGAAGACAAACCCTACGACCTTTTCCTTCAAGAGCAGCTCGCCGGCGACCTCTTTGCCAAGCCGACCGCTGACCTACTGGTCGCCTCCGCCTTTCATCGCAACTCCCAGACCAATTCCGAAGGCGGCACCAATGACGAGGAGTTCCGAGTCGTTTCCGCCATCGACCGCATCAACACCACCTGGACGGTCATGCAAGGTTTCACCTTCGGCTGCGTTCAGTGCCACTCCCACCCCTACGAACCGATTCCACACGAGGATTATTACAAGTTCATGGCCTTCTTCAACTCCACCGAAGACCACGACTTGGACAATGATGTCCCCCTCTTCACCTATGCCAATGACCCTAATCAACGGGACCAAGCTGCTGAGCTTTTCCAACAAAAAAAACAGCAGCAAGAAGCACTCAACAAGCCTGGAAGAGACCTGCTCAAAAAACTACCGGAAGCATCTTGGACACTGCCAACCTATAGCGAGATCAAACCCAGCCATGGCAACCTGGACAACAAAGACGGCATCCTCAAAAGCAGCGGCAACATAGCAGCTCAGTCACATCACATACTCCGCCTGGCTGGCCAAAACTTCACCGCCATCCGTATCACTATCCACCCCGATCATGATGACCCAGCCAAGTTCCCCTTTAAAGGCTCCGTGCTCTCACAAATCATCGCCAAAAAAATCAAGACTGACGGCAAGGCTGAAAATATTCCACTAGCTTTCGTCTATGCCGACACCATCTCCGGCGCCCATGATCCACAGCACTCGCTACGAGCAAATGATAATGGCTTCGGCGGCTACCCCAAGCTTCACCAAAAGCGCCAAGCCGTCATCGTTGCGCAAACTCCTGTCAGCTTCGCTCTCGGAGAAACTCTGGAATTCACCCTGCACCAAAAAGCCAGGGTTACCGGCAACCAGGCATGCTCCCTGCGCAACTACCAGCTCCACCTCAGCAACGAGCCCGCGTGGAACCAACTCATCAACTCCCCTCATCAGCAACAACAACTCGCGGCCTTGAGCAAGACCTCTCAGCAATACAATGCCATCAAGGGCGCCGCCTTGCCCATCATGCAGCAATGCCCACCCGAAGCCACCAGACCCACCCGCCTCTTCATTGGGGGCAACTGGCTCAACAAGGGGGACGTCATGGAACCTGATGTGCCCGAGCTACTCAACGGCTACCAGAAACATAACCGTAACCGTCTGGAAATGTCTCAGTGGATCTCCTCAGCGGAAAACCCGCTCACCTCACGTGTGATCACCAACCGCATTTTCGCAGAACTATTCGGCAAGGGTATCGTCGAAACCCTCGGTGACTTTGGCTCCACGGGAGTAGCTCCGTCCAATCAAGCACTGCTCGACTACCTCGCCGTCACTTTCCAAACCACCCACAAGTGGTCCCTCAAAGCCTTACTGAAGGAAATGGTCTTGAGCGCCAGCTACCGCCAGGATCACAACACGACAGCTGAGTTATCAGAAAAAGACCCCGGCAACCGACTCCTTGCCCGCGGTCCACGCAATCGACTTTCTTCGGAAATGATCCGCGACCACGCGCTACAAGTCTCTGGTCTTCTCAGCCGCACCATGAACGGGCCCTCGGTCATGCCTCCCCAGCCTGACGGTATTTGGGCGGGTGGCTTTGGTGGAGGCAAATGGGTCACCCCCAAAGGCGAAAACCGCTACCGCCGTGGCCTCTACACTCTCTGGCGCCGCACCGTGCCCTACCCTTCCTTCATCACCTTTGACTCCCCGAGCCGCGAGGTCTGCGTGCCACAGCGTATCACCACCAATACACCTCTACACGCCCTCACCACCCTCAACGATCCCGTTTACTACGAGGCATCCCAAGCCCTTGCTAAAAGAATGTTAGAGCAAGCCAAGGAGCTACCCAAGCAACTCAGCTACGGCTACACCCTCGTTACCCAAGAACCCCCCTCACCAGAGACCATCAAGCACCTGACGGCTCTGCATCAGCAACTTCTCACAGAAAGCAAGGATGTCAACACCACCATGGCCCTGGTCGCCAATACCATCCTCAACCTGGACGCTGCATTGACGAAGTAAACTTCGTCGCATTTGGCGATTAGCGGTTGGCGATTAGCTTATGAAAGACTTTAAACAACTCAAAATCTGGCAGGAGGCCTACCATTTCACTCTTGAAATTTACCAGCTAACAAATAAACAAGAAACCGATTAACGAACAAACAAACCGAGCGGACGACGAGCGAAAGCGAGGAGTGCAAGCGGGCTAACAAACCGGGCATCCACCTCCATTATTTCAAATATCGCCGAAGGCTGTGGCCGGGATGGAGACGCTGAACTCAAACGATTCCTTATCATTGCAATGGGCTCGGCGAGTGAGGTCGAGTGCCAACTCATGCTTAGCAAAGACCTCCAATACATCGATTCGGACCATTACCAACAACTCCACGCAAAACTATCCACCATAAAACGAAGAACAAACGCCTTCATCCAAAAGCTCAAAACCTCTCCCTAATAAACAACAGCCAACCGCCAAAAGCCAAAAGCCAACCGCCAAAAGCCAACACATGAACCTTCAAGATCAACTCATCCACGACGGACTGCTTCACCAGACCCGTCGCCAGTTCCTCTCCAAGTGCACCACCGGTCTGGGTGCCGCATTTATGTCCTCCATGCTTGGCAAGAACGCCTTTGCTGGCGCAGCGGGAACTGATTCAGCAGAACCACTGGGAGCGCTGTCCCACTTCGCCCCCAAGGCCAAACGCGTCATCTTCATGCATATGGCAGGTGCTCCATCTCACCTGGAGCTCTTTGATCACAAACCTGAGCTCACCAAACTCGATGGTCAACCCGCCCCGCTTGACTTCCTCGAAGGGGCCAACTTCCCCTTCATCCAGGGAGTGCCCAACCTCATGGGTTCGATCTTCCCTTTCCATCAAGCCGGCGAAAGCGGCCAATGGATCTCCGACCGGCTACCCCACTTTGAAAAGTCGATCGATGAAGTCACCTTCATCCGCTCCATGCACTCGGAGCAGTTCAACCACGCTCCCGCCCAACTGCTGCTACACACCGGCAACACCAACCTCGGCAACCCATCGATCGGCTCCTGGGTCACCTACGGACTGGGTTCAGAAAACGACAACCTACCCGGCTTCATTGTGCTGCTCTCAGGCGGCAAAGGCCCCTCCGCAGGCAAATCAGCCTGGGGATCAGGCTTCATTCCCTCTGTATACCAAGGTGTTCAGTGCCGCTCCAAGGGCGACCCCGTGCTGTTCCTCTCCAATCCGGACAAAGTTTCGCGCCACATGCGCCAATCCACCATTGAGGCCATCACCAAGATCAACCAAGAAGCTCACGCTCAAAGCAACGACCCAGAGACACTGACCCGTATCTCACAGTATGAAATGGCCTTCCGCATGCAGATCCATGCCAATGAAGCCTTCGAACTCAAGGAGGAACCCCAATACATCAAAGACCTCTATGGCGCCCAGCCCGGACAAGAATCCTTCGCCAACAACTGCCTGCTCGCCCGCCGCCTCGCTGAGCGAGGAGTGCGCTACATCCAGCTCTTCGACTGGGGTTGGGACTCACACGGCACCAGCAAAGGCGACTCTCTCGACCACCAGTTTGCCAACAAATGCAAACAAATCGATCGCCCCATTCACGCCCTCATCACCGACCTCAAACAACGAGGCCTACTCGAAGACACCCTGCTCGTCTGGGGCTCGGAATTTGGCAGAACGCCGATGAAGGAAAACCGTGGCGGCAACAACGACATCGAAGCGCGCGGCCGCGATCACAACCCTGGTGGCTACACCATCTGGATGGCTGGCGCGGGCATCAAACGCGGCCACTCCTACGGTGAAACCGACCCCATCGGCTATAAAGCGATCACCAACCCAGTCTCCACCCAGGACCTCCAGTCCACCATCCTTCACCTCATGGGCATGAAACACAACAAGCTCACCTTCCCTTTTCAAGGGCTGGATCAAACCCTTCCTGGCGTTACCAAACCCGCCCACCTCATCAAAGACATCCTCGCTTAGACTCCTCTGAACCTGTTTGCCTGAATAAAGATCTTTTAATAACTTTAAGAAAAAATTGCACGTTATCTGCTACTGATTCATCATCCCTCTTATCAGCAACCAGCCAGACATCCCACCCGTGCAAGCCACAGATACCAACCAAGACCTCAAGCAATCCGCCAAAAGTGAGCTCAAAGCCATCAGCAGCGGGCAAGTCACCTCTGCCGAAAGCGCGTCGCTGGTCATGGACTTCATCAAAAACGAGGAAAAAAACATCCTCGAACGCCATCGCAGCGGCGCCGGAGGACTCGAGATCACCTCTGCCCGCGCAGCCCTTCTCGATGCTGTGCTTGAGGTCATGTTTGAGGCTGCCCTCAAGCGTCAAAAAGGAGCTGCCCCAGAAGTCGCCCTCGTGGCCCAAGGTGGCTACGGCCGCGGCCAGCTCAACCCAGGATCCGATCTCGACCTGCTCTTTCTGCTTCCCCGGGCATCGCATAAAATACCCAAAAGCATCTCCACCATCATCGAGGAAGTTCTCTACATCCTCTGGGATGCAGGCTTCAAGGTTGGCCATGCCTGCCGCTCTATTGCCGAGTGCATCAGCGAGGCCCGCAAAGACCAAATCAGCAAAACCGCCCTCATGGACGCACGTCTGATCACTGGCAACCAAACACTCTTCAACACCTTTACCAAACGCTTTGACAAGGAGTGCATCAGAAAAGGGCAGAAAGCTTTTTTTGATCTGCGGCGCAACGATATTCGCCAACGGCACAGCAAATACTCCCACACCGTTTTCCTCCAGGAGCCTCACGTCAAGGAAAGCTGCGGCGGCCTCCGTGACTATCAGAATATTCTCTGGGTGGCTCGCGTTAAACGTGGTTTCACCAGCCTCGATGAGCTCGTAAGCGCTAAAATCATTACCAAAAGCACCTGCCGTCAGCTCAAGAAAGGTTACGACTTCCTTCACCGAGTGCGTAATGAGCTGCATTATGAAAGTGGGCGCAGCACAGATATCCTTACCCTGAGACTACAAGGGGTTGTCGCCACCAACTTCAACTACCCTCAGAAAACCATTCTCCGTCGCTGTGAGTTCTTCATGCGGGACTATTACCGCCACACACGTGCCATCTACACCCACAGCACCTCGCTGATGGAGTATTTCGAGATCGAAACACAAGACCAGCCTAACAAGGGAATCCTTAGCATCATTCCCTTCACCAAGAAAAAACCTAAAACAGTAAAATTTGACGGCTTCATTTCACGCAACGGCCGCATATTCCTACAAGATAAAAGCGCCCTCGAAGAAGATCCTAACAGAGTGATGCGGCTATTTCAGCATTGCCAGTTACGCAATCTCGGGCTGAGTCCTGAGGCCAGGAAATACCTGCATATTGCAGCAAAAGAAATCGATCGCTCATTCCGCTACAACGCCAAAAACCGAGAGACATTTAGGGCCATTCTGGAGCGAAAAGGAGAAGTCGCTCGCATCCTTCGCCTCATGCACCGCACCAAGGTGCTCGACAACTACCTGCCCGAGTTTGGCGCGATGGACTGCCTTGTACAGCACGAGTTCTTCCACCGCTACACCGCTGACGAACACACCCTGCGCTGTATCGATATGCTCGACAGCCTTACCGATCAACTAGACGAGCAGGACCCCGGTCGTAAACTCTACCGCCAGCTGCTGCACAATATCCGTGACCCATACGCGCTATATTTGGCATTGATTCTTCATGACTCTGGACGTGCAGAAAACGTCCGCGAGCACATCGATGGCTCCACCATGCTGGCGGACAAAGTCTGCCGCCGACTCCAGATCCGCAGTGGGCGCCGAACGATGCTCATGTTCCTGGTGGACAATCACCTCACCTTCTGGCGTTTCGCCACCAGCCGTGACCTCAGCGATATTTCCGTCATCGAAGAATTTGCCTCAATCATCAAAGACAAACGCAACCTCGACGCACTGCTACTCTTCACCTGGGCAGACTCAAACGGCACTAACGAAGAAGCATGGTCACCATGGAAGGAAACCTTGATGCTCCAGCTATACAGCTCCACGCGTCTCTGGCTCGAGAAGGGTAAAGAAACCTTCAAATCCACCCTCATTGAAAACAAAGCCAAATTACTAGAACGCTGCCGCAAAATCCTCGGATCATCTTACCATGAACAGATGGAGCAGCACTTCGAGCTGATGCCGGCCCCCTACTTCAGGTTCCGCGAACCTCGCAATATCTCGATTCACATCAAATCCGTGCAGACCTTTCTTAATCGTGAGAAGGATGCAGAGGAAGGTGCTTTTGAATGTGATATGAGCTGGATCGACCGAGACGATAGGTCTCTCACGGAGCTCGTTGTTACCGCTTGGAACAGGCCCTTATTCTTGGAAAAAATCTGCTGCGCTCTGGCCGCCCATGAAATCAACATCATTAGCGCGGATGTCTATACCCGCGCAGATGGTGTCGTCTGTGACCTCTTCCAAGTCTGCACGGTAGACCGCGAGCCGGTCACCTCGGAGCGTGACCGCAAGAGAGTCCTGCAAACATTCCGTGCCATCAACGCTGACCCCGACCCATTCGCTGAATACCAGCCCGAACAATATCTCAAAACCAAAACCAACCTGTTACGCACCGACTCCAATGACGGCGGCATCCCCTTCCCCACCAGAGTCCACGTCTCCAATGAAATCAGCTCCACCTGCACGGCCATCAGCATCCAAGCACTGGACCGCATTGGCCTACTCCACGACCTCTTTCTCAGCGTTGACCGCCTCGGCCTCGCCACCGTGCACGCCCGTATCTGCACGGAAAA
>Ga0213868_10004117_pt1 | contig 13352 bp, 12 predicted proteins | sample PICome_9_FD_160087 | JGI IMG/M metagenome (GOLD analysis project Ga0213868, IMG submission 160087) | Coastal seawater microbial communities near Pivers Island, North Carolina, United States - PICO127 | ecosystem: Environmental > Aquatic > Marine > Coastal | place: USA: North Carolina...
CTAAATCTTGAATTAAATCTTGTTTAGACCATTTTTTAATCATTTCTTTTAAATTTTGATCAAGATTATAGAGAAATTTAAATCCTGTATTTAGTAATTTTTTATTTGATAAAGAAAAACCTAAATTAGGTACTTCATCATTCGTTTCTTTAAGCGTTATTTTCGGATTATGTTTTTTACAAATTTCTGCAACTTCTTTAACAGTCAGAGTTTCTTTTGTTAAATTAAAAGTTTCTGAATTGATGCTATTTTTTTCTTCCATAAATTTGAAACACCTAGCCACATCTATTAATGGAACCAAGCTTTTAATTTGCCTGCCTCCTGCAAATAATTTTAATGTTCCATCTTGAGAAGCAATTTTTGAGAATAAATTTGGCATAATATCAATTCTCATAGAGTCTGTTGAATATCCGTAAACAGAGCCCAATCTTAAAATTACATAATTTTTTCCAGATTTTTTTAATTGTTTTTCGTTTATTGCTTTTGAGGTAGAGTAAGATAAAACTGGTTTCAAATTTTCATTTTCTTCAATATCTGTTTTGACCTCATTGATGCCTTCAAACACAACATGTGTAGATGGAAAAATAATTTTACATTTATCACTTATAACGTTTAAAATATTTTGAGTTCCTTTTTCACCAACTTCTTGTATTTTTGCGTCTTGTAATTTAGAAGCTTCGCTTTGTGTTCTTGGTACATCTGTTATTCCAGCTAAATGATGAACTATATCTGCATCTTTACAATACTTTTCTATAAGATCATTATCTAAAATATCTCCTTGAATAAATTTCATATTCCAATTTCGAATTTGATTTACTCTTTCAGATATAAATCGATTATCGATCACAATAATTTCATGGTGCCAGCTAAGACCTGAGTATAATTTACATAATTCTGTGCCTATGTACCCTAAACCGCCTGTTATAATGATTTTCTTTTTCATAGAAATTTTAATTAATATTTACTTACATTATATTTTATTATAACTCAAACAACATGAATATTTATGATTGCTTTATGTATTTTGATGAGGATTTGCTTTTAGATATCCGGCTAAATACTCTTGATAAATTCGTAAAAAAATTTGTAATTACAGAAGCTACTTATACCCATAATGGTAATAAAAAAGAATTAAGATTCAATATCAATAAGTTTAAAAAATTTAAAGACAAAATAATCTATCTTATTGTAGATAGACAACCTGAAAATATTCTAGATTTAGTTGATGGTGAAAGTAGAGAAAAAAGAGGTGAAAAATTGATTTTAAATGGAATGGCTAGAGATTATTTTCAAAGAGAGAATCTTTCTAGAGGTCTTGTCGATGCTGCAAGGGATGATTTAATTTTAGTGAGTGATCTTGATGAAATTCCAAATTTGGAAGGTATAGATTTTACAAATATTAAAAATAAGATTCTTATTTTTGAACAAAAAATGTTTTATTACAAATTAAATTTATTCTATCAAGATTATACTTGGCTGGGAACTAAGGCCACAAAAAAGAGAAATTTTAAATCTCCTCAATGGATAAGAAATATAAAAGGTAAAAATTATCCAAAGTGGAGAATTGATACACTTATTTCTTCAAAAAAATACTCAAATTTAGTATTTATTAAAAATGGAGGATGGCATTTTACTTGTCTAAGGTCTCCAGAAGAGCTCGAAAAAAAATTATTAAATTTTGCTCATCATTATGAATTCGAGGAAAGTGGTCTTAATATTAATGACTTAAAAAAACTTATCGAGGAAAAAAGAGTTATGTACGACCATAATATAGATCAAAAGGGATATAAATGGTCAGGAAAATCTATTTTGAAAAATATTGACGTTAAATTTTTACCGGACCATATTTCATCAAATTTAAAAAAATATTCAGATTGGTTAGATTAAAGTAATTTAGTGAGTACTTAATTCTTCTTTATTATCTTTTTCTTTTTTTGTTAATTGATCAACTTCCACCCATTCAACTCTTTTGAGAGGCTTAGTTAGAGCTACTTTCAACACTTCATCTACATTTTTTACAGGAATAATTTCCATTGAGTTTAATATAGTTTTTGGGACTTCTATTAAATCTTTTTCATTTTCAATAGGTATTAAAACTTTTTTAATTCCTGCTCTATGCGCAGCCAACAATTTTTCTTTTAAACCTCCTATTGGAAGAACAAGGCCTCTTAAAGTTATTTCACCTGTCATAGCGACATTCTTATTTACAGGTATCTCTTTTATTGCTGATATAATAGATGTTACCATTCCAACTCCAGCAGATGGACCATCTTTTGGTGTAGCTCCCTCAGGTACGTGAATATGAAAATCTTTTTTATCAAAAATTGGTGGAATAATACCGTAGTCTAAACTTTTAGATCTTATATATGATTTTGCCGCTTTAACTGACTCTTGCATTACATCACCCAATTTTCCAGTTATTTGCATCTTTCCTTTTCCGGGCATTACAACTGATTCAATCTTTAAAATTTCCCCACCAACTTCTGTCCATGCAAGGCCTGTTACAACACCTACTCTATTTTCTTCTTCTATTTCACCGTAATTATATTTTTCAACACCTAATAAATTTTTTAAATCTTTTTCGTTAATAGGATTATTTACATTTTCTTTATTATCTATTTTTTTTACTAATTTTCTTGCAACTTTTGAAATTTCTCTTTCTAAATTTCTTACACCGGACTCTCTAGTATAATGTCTTATGATTTTTCTATTAATATCTTCACTGATATTCCATTCATCTTTTTTTAAACCATTATTTTTACTTTGATTAGGTATTAAATATTTTTGAGAAATATTTACTTTTTCATCTTCTGTATATCCTGACAGCCTAATAACTTCCATTCTATCTAACAGTGGTGGTAAAATATTTAGAGTATTCGCCGTCGTAACAAACATAACGTCAGATAGGTCATAATCTACTTCTAAATAATGATCGTTAAACTCTTTGTTTTGCTCTGGATCTAATGCTTCTAGTAATGCAGAAGAAGGGTCTCCTCTATAATCATTTCCAACTTTATCTATTTCATCTAGTAAGAAAAGAGGATTCTTTGTACCCGCCTTTTTCATCATTTGAATAATTTTTCCAGGTAAAGACCCTATGTAAGTTCTTCTATGACCTCTTATTTCAGCCTCATCTCTTATACCACCTAGTGAAATTCTAATAAATTTTCTATTGGTAGCTTTCGCAATTGATTTTCCTAAAGATGTTTTTCCAACTCCTGGTGGACCCACTAAACATAAAATAGGACCTTTCATCTTCTGTATTCTTTTTTGTACTGCAAGGAATTCTATAATCCTTTCTTTAACTTTCTCCAATCCGTAGTGATCTTCATCTAGAATTTTTTGAGCATTATTTAAATCTGTATTAATTTTGGATTTATTTGACCATGGTAACTCAGTCATCCAATCTAAATAGTTTCTTACTACTGTGGCCTCAGCAGACATGGGACTCATTGATTTAAGTTTTTTTAGTTCTGACAAACATTTTTCTCTAGCAAATTTAGGCATTCTAGCATCTGTTATAGCTTTAGATAATGATGTTAATTCATCTTTACCTTCATCTATTTCACCAAGTTCTTTTTGAATAGCTTTCAGTTGTTCGTTTAAATAATATTCACGTTGTGTTTTTTCCATTTGGTTTTTAACTCTGCCGCGAATTTTTTTTTCAACTGAAAGTACGCTGGTTTCTTTTTCAATTAAAGTATGAATTTTTTCTAACCTTTTTTTTAGATCTATAATTTCAAGTAATTCTTGTTTTTCAAAAATCTGAATATTTAAATTTGAAGAAATATTATTTGCAATCTGCGAGGGGTCTTTTAAATTTTTAAAACTTCCGGATCCATCATTTAAGTCTTTTTTGCTTAGAACCTGTAATCTTTCAAATTTTTTTATTAAGCCTATTGCCAATAACTCAAGGTCTTTAGAAACATTTTGATCTTCGACAATTTCAACTTCACATGTTAAAAAATTTTTATTCTCTTCATTGTGTTTATATACTTTAACTCTTTTTTCTCCTTCAATTAAAACTTTTACTGTTCCATCTGGTAATTTTAAAAGCTGTAAAACTTTACTTAAACATCCGTATTGATATAAATCCTTATCTTTTGGATCGTCAATTTCAGAGTTTTTTTGTGTAACTAAAACTATAGATTTATCAGACTTCATTACTTCCTGAAGAGCTTTAATTGACTTTTCTCTTCCAACGAACAATGGGACTACCATAGATGGAAAAATTACAATATCTCTAAGTGGTAATAGAGGTTTTAAATACGAAGCTTTCATACATAACTAATATGGCAATTAATACGGTAATTTCAAGAAACAAATTAAAATTAAGCTACAGATGTTGATGACTTTTTGCCGTATGTGACAATGGGCTCTGAGCTTCCTTTTACTGAAGCAGTGTCTACGGTAACTTTTATTACATTTTCCATATCTGGTAGCTCGAACATAGTTTTGAGCAAAATGTTTTCTAATATTGACCTTAAACCTCTTGCGCCAGTCTTTTTTGCGATGGCTTTTTTTGCTATTTCCAAAATTGCTTCGTCTTTAAATTCTAATTTTACATCTTCAAATTCAAATAGTCTTTGATATTGTTTTATTAAAGAATTTTTTGGTTCTTTTAAAATTTTGACTAAAGATTTTTCATCCAAATCATTAAGTGTAGCAATAATTGGCATTCTTCCTATAAACTCAGGAATTAATCCATATTTAATTAAATCTTCAGGTTCTAACATCTTCATTATTTCTGATAGAGGTTGCTCTTTATAATTTTTTACTTTTGCTCCAAAACCAATTGAACTCCCTTTTCCTCTGCTGTCTATTAATTTATCAAGTCCTGCAAAAGCTCCACCACAAATAAATAAGATATTTGTAGTGTCTACTTGTAGAAATTCTTGTTGAGGATGTTTTCTTCCTCCTTGGGGAGGAACACTAGCAACTGTGCCTTCCATTATTTTTAATAAAGCTTGCTGTACACCTTCACCTGAAACATCTCTTGTAATAGATGGATTTTCTGACTTTCTACTAATTTTATCAACTTCATCTATATAAACTATTCCTCTTTGCGCTTTTTCAACATTATAATCTGCAGCTTGTAATAATTTTAAAATTATATTTTCAACATCTTCACCTACATAGCCTGCCTCAGTCAAAGTAGTGGCATCTGCCATTGTAAAAGGAACATCTAAAATTCTTGCTAGAGTTTGAGCTAATAAAGTTTTACCACATCCGGTTGGTCCAACCATTAATATATTTGATTTTGAAAGTTCAACATCTTTATTATTTTTTGTTTCATGGTTTAATCTTTTATAATGATTATGAACAGCAACTGACAATATTTCTTTTGCAAATTTTTGTCCGATAACATAATCATCTAAAACGTTACAAATTTCTTTTGGAGAAGGGACGCCGTCTTGATGTTTTACCAAAGAACTCTTATTTTCTTCTTTAATAATATCCATACAGAGTTCCACACACTCATCGCAAATAAAAACTGTTGGACCTGCTATTAATTTTCTTACTTCGTGTTGGCTTTTACCGCAGAAGGAGCAATATAAAATATTTTTATTATTTTTTTCTGTCATAACGAATCAATAAGATTAATATAATCTCTAGTTTTATCTTATCAAGTTGAAGTTGTATAGATTGCTATATCTTGTGCTTTATTTTCTCTTTTCCACAACAGAGTCTATAAGTCCAAATTTCTTAGCTTCGTCTGCTGTCATAAAATTATCTCGCTCCAAAGCCTCAGCTATTTCATTGACTGACTTACCTGTATGTTTGGAGTAAATTTTATTTAACCGTTCTTTTAAGGATATTATTTCTTTAGCATGAATTTCTATATCCGTAGCCTGTCCTTGGAAACCTGCTGAAGGTTGATGGACCATTATCCTTGAATTGGGCAATGAGTATCTTTTTCCTTTTTCACCAGCAGCTAATAAAAATGAACCCATTGATGATGCTTGTCCTATACATAAAGTTGAGACAGGAGAATTTATATATTGCATAGTATCATAAATACCTAAGCCTGCTGTAACCAGTCCTCCTGGACTATTAATGTAAAAATTAATTTCTTTATTTGGATTTTCTGATTCTAAAAAAAGTAATTGTGCAGTTACTAAAGAGGCCACACTGTCGTTCACGGGTCCCACAAGAAAAACTATTCTTTCTTTAAGTAATCTTGAGTATATATCGTATGCTCTTTCTCCTTTACTTGTTTGTTCAACAACCATAGGAATTAAGCTATTCATTTTTTCTGTAAAATCACGACTCATTGATTGATTTATACAACTATTGATTACTTTTTACTAATTTTTTTTGATTTGGGTTTGTCTTTATTAGTAGATTTTTTTTTAGATACCTCGGCAACCTCTACATTAGGTTTATTGTATTCAGAAATAATTTTTTCCGCTTCTTTGATATCAATATTTTTTGTAATAAGCTTAATTTTTGATTTAATCAGCTCAATTATTTTTTCTTCATAGATGGAACCTTTCAAGCTTTGAGATGCACTTGGATTTTTTTGATAATATTCAAGGACCATTTTTTCTTGTCCGGGCATACCTTTAATTTGTTTTTGAATTTCAGTTTTTACTTCTTCATCTGATACTTTAAGATTATTTTTTTCACCATATTCATTTAAAAGTAATCCTAACTTAATTCTAGATTTTGCTAATTTCTCATTATTTAATTTGTGCTTTTCTTTATCTTCTGCTTTAAGATTCTTTGTCATTACCAAAATTTCCTGATCGATTAAATTTTGAGGTAAATCTACTTGATGGTTTTTTTCAATTTGGTCTAAAATTTCTTTTTTTGTAATTGAATTTAAAGCTTGCAAATATTGGCTTGAAATTTGTTTTTCAATAAGTGATTTTAAATCTTTAATGTCTTTAGCTCCCATCATTTTTGCAAAATTATCATCTATTATATTTTCCTTAGATTGTTTTACGTTTAAAATTTTACATTCAAATTTTGTTTTTTTGTTCGCCAGTTCTTTTTTTGGATGGTTTGATGGCAACACAGCATTGATTAATTTTGACTCTCCTTTCTTAACGCCAACTAATTGTTGGTCAAAGCCCTTTAAAAAAAGATCCTTACCTAATTCAAGTTGCACTCCCTTTCCTTCACTACCTTCAAATTTATTACCATCAACAGTAGCAGAATAATCAAATATAATTTGATCACCTATAATAGCTTTTTCATTCTCATTTTTATCTTCAAATTGTTTGTTTTGTTCTGATATTTCTTTTATTTTCTCATTAATAATTTTATCTTCAATTTTTACTTTAAATTGTGTTGCTTTAAATTTATCAAAACTTTTTAATGATACACTTGGTAAACAATCTATTTCCATTTCGTAATTTAAATCTTTTCCTTCACCAAATTGTTTGAGGTCTATTTTTGGTTGGCCTGCTACTTTTAATTTTTTTTTATCAATTGCCTCGGATGATGTGTCTCTTAAAATCTTATCTATTACCTCACCATAAATAGATTTTCCAAACTGACTTTTAATTACAGTAGAAGGAACTTTCCCCGGTCTAAACCCTTTTAGAGCTACTTCTTTTTGTAATTTATTAAGTTTTTCATCCATTTTTGCTTGGATGATTTTTTTATCAACTACTATTGATAGAACTGTTCTAAGACCTTTTTTAGATTTAATTTCTACTTTCATATAATTTTATTGGTGGGGCTAACAAGACTTGAACTTGTACTGCTTGCGCAACCAGTTTCTAAGACTGGCGTGTCTGCCAATTCCACCATAGCCCCACTTTATAATCGTTGTTTTATATATCAATTTAATTTTTTGTTAAACGATAAAGTCTCAAGTAAATAAACAGATAAACTACAATCAAAGAAAAAAACCAATATCTGCTGATCATTGAGTTATTAGCAAAAATTATAGATGGCAATACAAATACAAAATAGACAACATTAATAATGATAGAATTAATGTAATTACCCTTATCCTTTCCAAAAATTGAACGTATCTTGCTATAAAGAAGCATATGGAGATGGCTGCTATCTGGATGTACTGGAGATTTATCTTGAATAATTTTTCTTACAAAAGAGAAGAATACTTCAAAAAAAAGATAAAAAAGAATAATGCAAAAGAAAAATGATGAAAAATTTGGATTTAAATTATTTGTAATTATTGTGTTTAATGCCACTAAAGAACCCATTATATACGATCCACTGTCACCTAGAAATATTCTTGCATTAGGAAAGTTAAACAATAAAAAAGATAACATAATAATAACTTGAGCAATTAAGAGTATTGCAAATTCATTATTCCCATTTGAAATGTTTAAATAAAGCAAAATTATATTAACAATAATTAAGTGTATTGCTAACAAACCATTAAATCCATCAATTAAATTTGCTCCATTTATTATAAATAAAAAACATAGCAATATAAAAGTTGATGCAAAGATTTTATTTTGTAAAAAAGGTATTAAAAATGGTACATCAATATTGTAAATTTCTACAGGTAGAAGGAATATTGAAAAAAATAAAAGAACAATCATTAATAATAGTCTTTTAAATGGACTAATTTTTATTTTAAAATCGTCCAAAAAGCCAGTTACAAACATTAAATTGCTTATTAAAATATATTCATACAAAACTTTTGAATAAAGCAAAAAATAAATAAAGAAAAAAATATTTAAAGAAATAATTGTTGCTATTCCTCCACATCTAGAAGTAGGAAAACTGTGAAAAGCTTGTGGTTTTTTAAAATCTTTATCTAAAAGAATCCCTTTTTTAATTTTGTATGAATATTTACTTACCGCTAAAAATATAAAAAAAGTTATTAGCGTAAATATGGATAAAAAACTCAACTCTATAGATACATCTTCCATTAAATCTTTCTAATTTTGTTATTTTTTTTAAATATATAAATTCCAATTAGTATTACAACTAGTGATACGACAACTCGCCAAGTAATAACTTCATTCATTACAAAATAGCCAAAAATAATTCCAAATATAGGAATTAAATATGCTACTTGCGTTTGAAATACTAATCCATTTACAGTTAGTATTCTAAATCGTATCAGCCAAGCTAATCCTGTAGCGACAATTCCTAAGTATAATAGTGATAACGTTGACTCAAATGTAGGGTTAGAATTCCATGGAGTCTCGAACAATAAAGAAAAAGGCAATAAAAAAATTACTGACCATAAAGTAGTTGAAGTAGTTACATTTTCATTAATCTTGTTTTTAAGTTTAAGAGTTAATAAACCACCGATGCAATAAAAAGTTGATCCTAAAATTGTGATTAAAACATATAAATAATTTTCACTATTAATAACTACTTTATCAAAAAATAATAAAATGATTCCACTGAAACCTACTAAAACACCTAATGATTTAAGATAAGATAATTTTTCTTCTTTTGTAAAAAGGTGAGCTAGTATTGACCCGCTCAAAGGCGTTGTACTCATTAGCATTGCTGCCAAATAACTATTTATTTTTGATGTTCCGATTGCTATTAATACAAATGGTATTGCAATATTAGTTAACCCTATCAAAGCATACCATTTCCAATTTTTGCTAAATGCTTCAATTTTAATTCTTTTAAATTGGCACAACAAATACAAAGGTATGCTGGCAAATATCACCCTAACCAACGCCAAAGTAAAAGGTTCATATGAATAAGTGGCTATTTTTATATTAAAAAAAGCTGACCCCCAAATTATTGAAAGTAATAATAAAAGTGATAGATCTTTAGAGGTTGCTTCTCTCATTTCAAGCAGTAATTGTATTTATGTATATTATGCATAGCTGGTATTTATATTTAAATATACTTAAAGAAAACTACATTATATATGTTCCTAACAGATTTAAAAAATAATAGTATGATTTGGAGATAAATAAATGAGTTCTAATGCGATTTTAAAGCTAATTAAAGAAAAACAAGTTGAGTTTGTTGACTTAAGGTTTACGGATCCTAAAGGTAAACTTCAACACTTAACTATGGACTCAACTGTCGTAGATGAAGAAATGCTTGATAAAGGAGTTTTCTTTGATGGATCTTCAATAGCTGGGTGGAAAGCTATTAACGAATCTGACATGATTTTAAAGCCAGATTTAGAAAGACCAATAATTGATCCATTTAACTCTCACACAACGCTAAATATTTTTTGTGATATTTTGGATGCTGTTAAAAAAAATTCCTATGAAAGAGATCCTAGAGGGACAGCTAAAAAGGCAGAAGCATATTTAAAGAAAACCGGAATAGGTGATAAATCTTATTTTGGTCCAGAACCAGAATTTTTTGTCTTCGATGATGTAAGATTTAGAAACGATATGAATGAAACTAGTTTTATGATTGATAGTTCAGAAGGTCCATACAACACTGGTAAAAAGTATGAAAATGGTAACATGGGTCATAGACCTGGTGTAAAGGGTGGATACTTTCCAGTTCCTCCTATTGATAGCGCTCAAGATATGAGGGGAGAATATTTGAAAGCCTTAAAGGATATGGGTGTTAAAGTTGAAAAACACCACCACGAAGTTGCTCCAAGCCAACATGAACTTGGAATGTACTTTGGAACACTAACCAATATGGCTGATAATGTTCAATTATATAAATATGCTGTGCAAATGGTTACTCACTCATTTGGTAAAACTGCTACGTTCATGCCTAAACCAGTAAAAGGTGATAACGGTTCAGGAATGCACTGTCACCAATCTATTTGGAAAGGCAATACTCCAATATTTATGGGCAAAGAATATGCAGGTCTTTCAAAAGAAGCTCTTTACTATATTGGGGGAATTTTAAAACATGCAAAAGCTATAAACGCATTTTCAAACGCAACTACTAATAGTTATAAACGTTTAATTCCTGGTTTTGAGGCGCCTGTTATTTTAGCCTATTCAGCAAGAAATAGATCGGCATCATGTAGAATACCAGTAATCATGAATCCAAAAGGAGCAAGATGTGAAATTAGATTTCCAGACGCAGCTGGAAACCCTTATTTAACATTTGCTTCAATGTTAATGGCTGGAATTGATGGTATTAAAAATAAAATTGACCCAGGGAAATCTTTTGATGATGACTTATATTCTTTATCTGAGGATCAAGTCAAAAAACTTCCCACAGTTTGTGGTTCTCTGAGAGAGGCTATGCAAAACCTCGATGAAGATAGAAAGTTTCTAACTCAAGGAAACGTGTTCACTGATGATCAAATTGATGCATATATTGAACTTAAATTTCAAGAAATTTATAAATTTGAACATACGCCTCATCCTATTGAATTTGAGATGTATTATAGTGATTAAACTTTAAAAGACTCCCCACATCCACAACGCTCCGTCTCATTTGGGTTTTTAAATACAAATTGAGAACTAAACTTCTCTTTCTTATAATCCATCTCAGTACCTAATAAGTACATTATTGCTTTTGGGTCGATAAAAACTTTAACTCCTTTATCTTCAATGATTTCTTCGTTAGGCTTAATATCTTTAGCATATTCCATAACATAAGACATTCCTGCACAACCCCCAGATTTAACACCTACTCTAACTCCGATGGTAGAGTCTTCAGCTTTTGACATGATGTCTTTAATTCTTTCGGCTGCATTTTGACTTAATTTTATTACTTGTTCGGTCATAAGTTCAATTCTAATTTAGCTGCTTCTGACATTTTATCTTGGGTCCACGGAGGGTCCCAAACTAATTTAAGATTAACATCATCAACTCCGTCAAGTCTTAATATATTATCTTTAACCATTTTTGGCAAACTTTCAGCTACAGGGCAATTTGGTGATGTTAAAGTCATATCTATATTCACTTTTTTAGGCTCATAAATCTCAATTTTGTAAATTAAACCTAGTTCATAAATATTAACCGGTATTTCTGGGTCATAAATTTTTTTAATTTCAGATACTATCTGCTCTTTTAGTTCACTCATTTTTTTTCTACCGCTGATAATAGAGTGTGCCAAGCCATTGTGGCGCATTTAACTCTCATTGGAAATTCTTGTACTCCAGATAGGGAGTTAATTGTGGTCACCTGATCTTCTGTAAGGCTATTAAGAGTTATTTTTGTTTTATTTTTAATCATATTCAGAAAATCTTCAGTAATTTTATTTATAAATGCTAAATCTTTACCTTTCGATAATTCAGTAAGAATTGATGCTGAAGCCAAAGATATTGCACAACCTTCTCCCTCAAAACTTAAATCTTCTATTATTTTTCCATTATTTAATTTTAAATATATATGCACTTTATCTCCACATAATGGATTATGCGCTTTCGCGTCATTTGTGTGATCTTTACACTTCCCTTTATTTCTTGGATTTTTACCATGATCTAAAATTATTTCTTGATATAATTCTTTAAGCTCCATTTAACCTCTAAACACTTTCTGACATTTTTTTATTGCTTCAGATAATTTATCTATATCATCTTTGTCATTATAAACTCCGATCGAAGCTCTTGCAGTTGCAGGTAAACCTAATTTTTCATGCAAAATTTGACAACAATGATGACCAGCTCTTATTGCTACACCGTCATCATCTAATATTGTTGCTATATCGTGGGGATGAATTTCTTTTAATGTAAAACATAATACAGAACCTCTATTTTTAGGGTTCCCAATAATATTAATTGAATTATTTTTTCTTAATGTTTCTAAACCATACCCTAGAACTTCATTTTCATGTGAAGCAATATTTTTTATGCCTAATTTTTCAATAAAGTTTATAGACTCAGCGAATGAAACTACTTCGGCAGTTTGCATTGTTCCGGGTTCAAACTTCGAGGGCGTCTCTGCAAAAGTTATATCATTTTTTTTTACTTCGTTAATCATTCCACCTCCGCCTTGATAAGGGGGTAAATGATCTAGCCATTTTTTTTTAGCATAAAGAATTCCCAAACCGTTAGGCCCATACATTTTATGGCAAGATATAGCATAAAAATCGCACCCTATATTTTGCATATCAATATATGAATGTGGAGCCCCTTGAGTTCCATCTATTAATACTGGAATATTTTTTTCTTTTGCTAAATCAACAATTTGTTTAATTGGCAGTACAGCTCCTGTTACATTTGAGATATGTGTAATTGCAATAATTTTAGTTTTGTCGGAAATAAGTTTTTTAATTTCATCAATCTCAACATCACCATTCACATTAACTGGTGCAAATTTAATTACTGCGCCTTTTTCTGATCTCAGAAAATGCCATGGAACATAATTAGAGTGATGTTCTAATTCAGTTATTAGTATTTCGTCGCCTTTATTAATATGTTTTTTTCCATATGTTGAAGCGACTAAATTGATTGACTCAGTTGCGCCTTTTGTAAAAATTATTTATTCAAGGTGAGTTGCGTTCATATATTTTTTTACTAA
>Ga0213868_10004118_pt1 | contig 13348 bp, 10 predicted proteins | sample PICome_9_FD_160087 | JGI IMG/M metagenome (GOLD analysis project Ga0213868, IMG submission 160087) | Coastal seawater microbial communities near Pivers Island, North Carolina, United States - PICO127 | ecosystem: Environmental > Aquatic > Marine > Coastal | place: USA: North Carolina...
TTTACTAATATCGCAGAAAATCAGACAGCTATTGGAACCTTGGCAGTGACAGATGATGCTGGTGATTCTATAACCTATACCATTACCGGTGGTGATGATCAGGGTAAATTCACTGTTAGCGGATCAACTTTGGCATTTAATTTCACTCCAAACTTTGAGAGTCCTACAGACACGGGTACTAATAACGTCTATGAAGTTCAGATCACCGGCACTGATGGTGGTGGGTTAACGGATGTAGAGACAGTATCTGTTACTGTTGTTAATGCTAATGAAGCTCCAACCATAACAGCTAGTTCTACATATAGTGTTGCTGAAAATACAACTGCTGTTGGTAATATTACTGGTACGGATATAGACAGCGGTGATGCTGCTTCCCTTACATTTACATTATCAGGTGCTGACAGTGCTAAGTTCAGCATTACTCCACTATTTGTTTCAGGCAATAATAGACTTGCTTCACTGGCCTTCCAAACAGCTCCAGATGCTGAAAATCCAACTGATGCTGGTACTAATAATGTTTATGTTACAACCATTACTGTTGAAGATGCACAAGGTGCAACTGTTGCACAGACTGATATCGAGATAACTGTAACAGGAATAAATGATAACTCTCCTGTATTTACTTCAACGACTGCTTTCTCAGTAGATGAAGGAACCGCGACAGCATTTGCTACGCTAAGTGCAACAGATGCTGATGCTGGAGATACAGTAAGCTTCGCAATAAATGGCGGGGCCGATGCTGCGGCATTCAGTTTAACTGGTGGAACTGGATTAAAATTTGCATCTGCGCCTGACTTTGATAATCCTACAGACGTTGGTGGCGATAATATCTATAGTGTTATTATTCAAGCAAGTGATGGTACAAACACTACTAATGAGACAATAACAGTCTTTGTTCAAAATACTAACAACGAGACTCCTAGGTTCTCATCACCAGAAGAGTTCGATGTGCTTGAAAATCAAACCGCTGTAGGAACTATTACAACAGTTGATGATGAGGGCGATACAATTCTCTATACAATAGCTGCTGGTGCTGATAAAGATTTATTCCAAATCGACGTCAATACAGGTGCTCTAACATTTATAACGAGTCCTGATTTTGAGAAACCTTCAGATAGTGATGCTGACAATGTGTATATCGTTGAGATTATGGCTGATGACCAAAGAGGACATAAACCAGGTGATACCAGTATCAATAAAAACTATAATACTTCTACAGCATACAAAACCATGAAGGTAAATGTTATTGATGTATACGAAGAAGATGAAAGTGGTGTAGGTCTAGGCTTAGGAACTGCAACAGCCACAACTGCTACAGGAACGGCCACTCAATAGTAAAAGTCTTAAAATTTAGAGATTATATCTAGCTTAAAGCTGGATATAATCTTTTTGAATCTATAAAAAAATTAATTAAGAATTATATCTAAATCTAGAAGTAAGATTTGAGAGTAAGACTCTATAGTTTTTATATTAAGTTCTTAAGTCAATCTAATAGAATAAATTTCATTAAAAATATTAAAAATAAAAACCAAGCTCCCAAACTAACATCTTCAGCTTTTTTAGCAGCAAGCTTTAAAACAACATAAGAAATAAAACCTATTGCAATTCCATTTGCAATCGAGAAAGTAAGAGGAATCATAATTATCATAATAAGCGCTGGTAATAGTTCAGTATTATCAGACCAATCAAGTCGCTCCATTCCGCTAAGCATCAGTATTGCAACATAGACTAAAGCACCAGAAGTAGCATAGCTTGGTACCATTGATGCCATGGGGGAGAAGAAAATGGCAATTAAAAAAAATAGTCCAATTATTACTGCAGTTAAACCAGTTCTTCCTCCAGCCTCTACACCTGCTAAGCTTTCAACATAACTTGTTACAGGTGAGCAACCAAACAATGATCCAGCAACACTTGCTGTGCTGTCAGCTTTTAATGCTTTATCAAGATTCATAATTTTACCAGAATCTCCTATTAAATTTGCTCTTGATGCAACCCCCAACAAAGTACCAGCTGTATCAAAAAGGTTAACAAATAGAAAAGATATCACTATGCTAATCATGCCAACATCAAGCGCACTCATGATATCTAATTTTAATAAAATCGGCTCTAAACTGGGAGGTGATGAAACAATGCCATTAAATTCAATAAGCCCAAGCAATGAACTTAATATAGTGACAGCCAAAACTCCAATTATTATTGAGCCAACAACCTTCCTTACAGACAATACTAAAATCAAAAGGAACCCTAGGGCTGCTAGGATAGTTTCAATATTTTTAAAATTACCCATACTTAAAAAAGTTGCTTCATTTTGGATAATAATGCCACCAGTCTTCAATCCAATAAAACCTACAAATAAGCCGACGCCTGCCCCCATAGCAATCCTAAGATTCATAGGAATACTATTAAGCATCCATTGTCTTAAAGGCGTAACACTGATTATTACAAAAAATATACCCGCTAAGAAAACTGCTCCAAGAGCTACTTCCCATGAATAACCCATTTCTCCAACCACTGTATAGGTAAAGAAAGCATTTAATCCCATGCCTGGAGCTAACCCGACTGGCCAGTTTGAATAAAAACCCATTGCAAAGCATGCAATAGCAGCAGCAATACATGTTCCAACAAAACTTGCTCCATAATCCATGCCACTTGACGCCATCATTTGCGGATTAACAAAAATAATGTAAGCCATTGTTATAAAAGTGGTGAAACCAGCTAAGAATTCTTGTTTAATAGAGGTATTGTTTAATTCAAGCTGAAAGGTTTTTTCTAAAAATTTTTCCATAATTTTACTGGATTATAATTTACATAATCATTCTACAATGCATAATGTTATATTACTTAATGTACTTAATTTTTATACTGCTTTTTGGCATATAAATTGCTTTGATAAGTATATTAATAACTTTATTATGTGCTGCAGTAAATCTTTTACATAAGCACAAGGGGATATAAAACCGATGAAAATTTTAAAATTACATTCAGTAATATATTTATCATTACTTTTTTTGTTTAATTTTGATGCTCATGCACAAAGTTTAGCAATTGAAGAGGTAATTGTTTCTGCAGAAAAAAGAGATGAAAGTCTTCAAGATGTCTCATTGTCTGTAACAGCATTAACAGAGCAGGAACTTGAAATTAAAAATATTACTGATTTTGTAGGACTAAGCGCAATAGCGCCTGGTGTTACCGTTGCTAAAAATGAAGGATATAAAACAATTATCTCCATTAGGGGTGTTGGTGACGAAACTAATCAAAACGCTATTGCTGCACCCTCAGTAGCACTTCACATGGATGGTATTTTTGTAGCTTCTAAATTTTCACTAAGAACTGATTTTATTGATTTGGAAAGAATTGAGGTTTTACGTGGTCCACAGGGTACTTTGTTTGGTCAAAATTCAACTGGCGGAACTATTAATATTATTAGTCAGAAACCATCTTTCGATGAAGTCAAAGGAAAGACAGATATAGCTCTTGGTAATTATGGTCTAGTAAAACTTAGGGGTGCATTAAACTTGCCACTGACTGAAAAAGTAGCAACAAGAATGTCATTTGTTTCAACTGATAGAGATGGCTTTAGTAAAAATATTTTGAATAATCAAGATCTAGATGATGCTAATCATACTAGCTTTAGATCTGATTGGTTTTTTGATATCTCTGACACAACTTCCTTAAGAGTTTTTGGACAATTTTTTGATGCAGGTAATAATGGAGCAGCTATGAAGGGATTAGATGATCCAACACCAAATCCTAGAAGGTTAGCACAGGATTCTGCATCTGATTATGAGCTATCCTCTAAAATTATTGCTGGTATATTAAATGTCGAACTTGGTTTTGCTGATTTAAAAATACTTGCTAGCACACAAGAAGATGATATATACGTTAGCAGGGATAATGATAGGCATAATTATGGTGATGTTCATGGTTCAGGCCCTCTTGAAGGAATACCATATATTGCTGCAGAATATAGACCAGAAACATCTATTGTTGATACAAAAACTTTTGAAGTTAATCTAATATCAAATGAACCTCTAATTAATAAAATTGATTGGATTGTTGGAGCTTTATATTTTGATCATAAAATTGAAAATTCAATATACGAAGTTAAAGATGTTAATAATATTAATCTTCTAGATCAGATGGATGGCGCATTTACTACATATGTACATGATCCAATTTGTGCAACAGATCCCTTTGCAGGTCCTTGTTTTGCTGCATATGATGCAGAGCTAGGCTTTGTATCTGAAGCATACCCAACTAGAGAATCATTATCTCTTTATGCGCAAGCAACTTACAACGCTAAAGATGACTTGAGATATATTTTTGGTCTGAGATATACTGAAGATTCCTTTTCAAGTGATGTTACGAACTTTTTTGGTCTTCAATCATATTTAATTGAGGATGAGATTGATGAAACAACAGGTAAAGTTGCAGTAGAGCACAATATAGATGATGACACTATGATCTATGCCTCTTATACAAAAGGCTTTAAACCTGGTGGAAGTAATTTAACTTTTGGTTGGCCTGAAGATGACGAGCAAAATTTTGGAGCACAACCAGCACCTCAATTAATTTATCCAATATTTAAAAGTGAAATTATAAATGCACTTGAACTTGGCCTTAAGACTGATTTAATGGAAGGAAAAATGAGAGCTAATATTTCTGCATTTATGTATGACTATGAAAATCTCCAATTTCAATCAACTGATCCAGATGTCTATAGAGGTGGTGTTGCAAACATACCTGAATCTGAAATGAGTGGTGTTGAACTAGAACTTATAGGTATTTTATCCAAATCATTAACAATGGACTTAAGAATCTCGACTCTTAATACAGAAATTACTTCAGATTATGAGGCTCTTGATAATATTAAGTCAGAGCTTTATTTCTTTGGTGAAGAGCCAGAAAGATATGCACTAAGAGAAAACATCAAAGGAAACAGTTTGCCTAAAAGTCCAGAGTTTACAGCTAATTTTGGCCTTCAATATACTGGTGAATTAAAATCTGGTACTCCTTTTAGATCTACCGCTGAAGTTATTCATAGAGGAGATTTTCAACAAAGAGTATTTAATAGCCCTTTTGTAGATCAAGTGGATTCCTATACTGTTATTAACTTAACAACAAGTTTAGAGATTAATAATACTACAGGCGTTGATTTGATGATTTTGAATGCTTCTGATAAAGATGGTATGAACTCAGCAATGACCGATGTTTTTGGTGTAGCAGGAACAGGTATAGAATTAATTGCACCTAGACAATTTATTGCAAGACTAAGAAAAAACTTTTAAACATAATAAATTAATAAGAGTACATGTTGTTATAAGACATTTACTCATATAGCATTCCTTTATGAAAAAAACTTTTATACAAGCTGATAAATTACTAGAGGACTCATTTAAGCTTGCATGGTCTGTTTATGAAAGTGGATTTCGTCCAAATTATATTGTTGGAGTATGGAGGGGTGGCGCCCCAATAGGTATAGCAGTTCAAGAATTTTTAGAAGTCCTTGGTGTGACATCAGATCATATCGCTATTAGAACCTCGCATTATTCAGGAATAAATAAGCATAATCAAAATGTTCAGGTTTATGGATTAAATTATGTAATAAGACAACTTGAATCTGAGGATTCATTATTAATAGTAGATGATGTTCATGATACTGGATTGTCTATTAAACAAATTATTACTGATTTAAATAAAGCTTGTAAAAAAAATACTCCTGAAATTAAAATAGCAACGCCTTACTTTAAACCTACAAAAAATAAAACTGACAGAGAGCCAGACTATTATTTGTATGAGACTGATGAATGGCTGGTATTTCCCCATGAGCTTGATGGATTAACAGTTAAAGAAATTAAAGAAAATAAACCTGAACTAAAAGATTTGATGGATAAAATATCGAATATAATCGATAAGTAGTTATTTCAGTTTTAATCTAGATAATCTATTTCATTAATCTAGCACAAATATAGGGGAAAAAATGTCAGAAAGTCATTCAAAAGAAATACGCTCAAAAATTACTAATGAAGGTAATATAGAGCTCTCAATTGCAAAACTAGAAACACCAACACCAGTGGCTGATGAGGTTTTGATAAAAGTTGAGGCTGCTCCTATAAACCCATCTGATCTTGGACTTTTGTTAAGTTTTGCAGCTGATCTATCATCAATTAGTACATCAGGCTCAGCAGACGAAACAGTAACAAGTATGAAAATACACCCAGCATTAATGGGATCCATGAAATCAAGATTAGATCAGTCAATGCAAGCGGGTAATGAAGGAGCAGGTATAATTGTAGATACTGGAGAAAATGTAAAAGAATTAATTGGTAAAACAGTTGGATTGGCAGGTGGTGCTATGTATTCTCAGTATAGATGTGTGCCAGCAGCAAGTTGTTTGATTATGGATGAAGGCACAACACCAGCTGAGGCAGCATCTTCTTTTGTGAACCCTCTGACAGCTCTTTCATTTGTAGAAACAATGAAGCTGGAGAATCATACTGCTCTTGTGCACACTGCAGCAGCATCAAATCTTGGTCAAATGCTTGTAAAAATTTGTAAAGATGATGGAATACCATTAGTTAATATAGTTAGAAAATCAGAACAAGTAGAGCTATTAAAAAATCTTGGTGCTGAATATGTATGTAATACAAGTGACGAGAGTTTTGTGGATGATTTAGTTACTGCTTTAGTTGCTACAGGAGCTACTCTTGGTTTTGATGCAACTGGTGGTGGTAATAATGGTGAGCTTCCAGGGCAAATACTTTCCGCAATGGAAATAGCAGCTAATAAGACTGCAAAGGAATATAGCAGATATGGATCAGATACTTACAAACAAGTGTATATATATGGTGGACTAGATCAATCACCAACAGTTCTAAAAAGATCTTATGGAATGTCGTGGGGCTTGGGTGGTTGGTTATTAACACCAATGATTGGAAGAATTGGAATGGAGAAATTCCAACAAATGAGAATGAGAGTAGCTAAAGAAATTAAAACTACTTTTGCAAGCTCATATGCAGAAGAAATATCATTCGAAGAGATGCTTCAGGCAGAGACTATCAAATCCTATGCAAAACAAGCAACTGGAAAAAAATATTTAGTAAATCCTCATAAATAAATCATGAATAATAAATACTCTGATAGCTTTATTAAAAAAATATTAGAGGACTCAAATTCTATAGCTATAGTTGGAGTTAGCCCAAACAAAGAAAGAGATAGTCATAAAGTCATGGAATATCTTTTAGAAAAGGGGTATAAAATTTTTCCTGTAAATCCTAAAGAATCTGGAAATGTGATTCTAGGACAATATTGTTATGATGATTTAGAGTCAATAAATAAACCAGTTGACATGGTTGATGTATTTAGAGCGACTGAAGCTGTGATGGGTATAGCAGAACAATCAATATCAATAGGAGCAAAAGTTTTATGGACACAGGAAAATATTGTCCATGAAGAAGCTGCAAAGCTCGCTGAAAATGCCGGACTAAAGGTTGTTATGGATAGATGTCCAAAAAAAGAATTATCTAAGTCATATTGGACTACTAAAACAAAATAGCTTTTAATAGATTTAATATGAACACTGATAATCTTTTAGTTTTGCAAGAAAGGCTTGAATTTGGTCTTTTACGTTTAGTTTTAAATAATCCTCAAAGTAAGAATGCGTTATCGGAAATTATGATATCTACTTTAATTGATTATATTAATTCAGCATCTAATGATCATTCAATAAAAGTAATAATAATTTCTGCAACTGGGAATGTTTTTTGTGCTGGTCATGATTTAAAAGAAATCACAGAAGCTAGAGAAAGCGAAGATAGTGGTAATAAGTATTTTAAAGACTTGTTTGATTCATGCTCATCATTAATGCAATTAATTGTTAATTCTCCAAAACCAATTATTGCAGAGGTTGATGGAGTGGCAACCGCTGCAGGCTGTCAGCTTGTTGCAAGTTGCGATTTGGCAATAGCATCTGATGTGTCTACATTTGCAACTCCAGGTGTGAACATTGGTCTTTTTTGTTCTACGCCTATGGTCGCACTCTCAAGAAATATACATAAAAAAAATGCAATGGAAATGTTATTAACTGGAGATATGATTGATTGTTCAAAAGCAAAAGAGATTGGATTAATTAATGATTATGTCTCTCCTGATAACTTAGTATCCTCTGTATTAAATCTTGCTGAAAAAATTGCTAGCAAATCATCTAAAACAGTAGCGACAGGTAAAAAAGCTTTTTACAGACAAGCTGAAATGTCTTTAGCTGATGCATATAAGTTTACCTCTGAAGTCATGAAAGAAAATTTGTTAAGAGATGACGCTAAAGAGGGAATTAGTGCTTTTATTGAAAAAAGACCTCCTGATTGGCAGGAAGAATAATCATGAAGAGAGCTTTAGTAACTGGATTTTCTTCTGGAATTGGCTTTGCTTATAGCAGATATTTAGCAAATCAAGGCTGGTACTTAGATTTAGTTTCTCAAAATGCAGATAGATCCTTATTAGCAATAGAAGATTTAAATTATGAGCATTGTTCCATTAATTCTTGCAACCTCAGCTCATCAGAAGAGCTAAATGAGTTAATAAAAAAAATCCCATTACCCGATCTGTTAATTGCTAATGCAGGAATAGGCATTAACGGAAGTGCTGGCAAAAACTCAACTGGAGACATTCAAGATGCAACTTATTTGATGTTTGGAGGAGTTGTTGATCTTATTGAATATTTTTTACCCAAAATGAAAGAAAAAGGCTCTGGAAGAGTTGTAATAATTTCTAGCATTGGGGCTTTGATACCTATGCCAAAATCATCAATTTATGCTGCAGTAAAATCAGGAATATATGCTTATGGAAGATCTTTAAATGAGGAATTAGAGAATACAAATGTCTCCGTAACTGTTAGTTTACCTGGTTACGTAAAAACAAATATCCACAAAAGATCAGGGCTTGAACATTTAACTAAAAAAATACCAAATTGGATGTGGGTCTCAGCAGAAAAAGTAGTTATAGAAACTGAAAAAGCCTCTATTAAAGGAAAATCATCTATTATTCCTGGGTTCTTATATAGAATTACTAGTATCTTCTTTAATTTAAAAATTACAAAACTTATTTGGAAGACATTAAATGCAAGAAAGTAATTACTTAAATACTTTTGGTAAGTTAATGACAGATATCGAAGGGGCCTCATTAACTCCAGAGGATAAAGAGCTTATATCAAGCAAGCATGTTGGTGGAATTATTCTTTTTTCTAAAAATTTTGAATCACAATCGCAAATACGATCATTATGTTCAGAAATTAGATTCGTAAAAAAGAATATTATTATCGCAGTTGATCAAGAAGGAGGAAGAGTTCAAAGATTTAAAAATGAATTTAGTACATTGCCGTCAATGCAAGAACTTGGTGATTATGCACTTAAAAATAATAATTTAGAAATATGTCATGAAGTAGGCTGGTTAATGGCAAGCGAATTAGCTGCTTCAGCTATAGATATAAGCTTTGCCCCTGTATTAGATGTAGATAGAGATACTAGTAGTATCATTGGGAATAGAGCATTTTCAAATGATCCTGATTTACTTATTCAATTAGCTAGAAAATTTATTAATGGAATGAATGAAGCAGGCATGCAGGCAACAGGTAAACATTTTCCTGGACATGGAGGTATATTTGAAGATAGTCATTTATTAGAACCTGTTGATTCAAGATCGTTCGAAAAGCTATTAGAGAATGACCTTCAGCCGTTTATAGAACTTAAAGATAGCTTAGCCGCCGTTATGACAGCTCATATTGCTTTTCCAAAAATTGATAGCGATTGTGTAAGCTATTCTAATATTTGGATTAAAGAAATATTAAGAAAAAAATTAACATTTGATGGTGTTGTTTTTAGTGATGACTTATCAATGAAGGGTGCAGGTAATGACTCTATGGGTGAAAAAGCTCTCAAATCAATTAAAGCTGGTTGTGATGTGGTTTTAGTATGCAATGATAAAATCGGAACATTGGATGTCATCGATGCTTTTGAAAAAAATGACGTTCAGACATCAACCAAAATACAAATCTTACAGAACTCAGCTCAAATTGATTGGAATGTTTTAAAGAGTCAAGATAGAGTTAGAGATATTAAAAATTTAATTAAAGAAATGGGGAGAACATAATGAGAAGAATAGTTACCGGCCACAATAGTTCTGGAAAATCTATTATTTCTATTGATGGCCCACCAGCACGATCAATAGGCGAGGATGTTGGAGGCCTATTTGAGATATGGAACACAGATGGAAATTTAATTGACACAACTGATTTAGTTGATAGGGCAGACATTGATATTATTTTATCTCCACCTGAAAGCGGCTCTAAATTTAGGTATTTTCAAATAAATCCAACTCCAGAGGGAGTTCCAATGGATATAATGCAAGAAATTGCAGCTGACGCTTTCAAAAGGATAGGTGCGGCTCATCACAGGATTGATACATCAAAGCATCCAGCGATGCATAAAACAAATACTATTGATTACATTATTTTATTAAAAGGTGATGTAACTTTAATTCTAGATGAAGAGGAAGTAAGACTGGAGCCTCATGATGTCGTAGTTCAAAGAGGAACAAATCATGCATGGGTTAATAATGGAGTTGAGCCTGCTCTGCTAATAGCCGTTCTTATTGACAGTGATTTAAAATAAATTAATTAGAAACTAATAGTTCCATTATTAATTTTCTCATAGTTTTCGCCGGTTAGCCTTGTATAACAATCACTTTTTGGCTCTCGAACAAATACTAAATCGTCATTAACCTTGTCTAAATGATATGCCTCATCTCTGAGGTCACCTTTTTTTAATTTAAATGTTCCAGTAGTTTCTAGTTCTTCTATTATCCTAACAAAAACAGGTCTTGCATATAAAGGAAGCTTTTCATCAACAAAAGATGAAAAAGCAGACCAATCAAATGTATTGGGATTACAATTAAATGCTACCATGCCAGCTCTACCTTCACTATGAGCAACTTTAACCCCATAAACATTAGCCATATTTACTTGCTCAAATGAGTTAAGTATTTCACCAACCTCATTAGTAGATACATTCTCAGATTTCCATCTAAAAGTATCCCCAACTCTATCTACAAATTGATAATGCTGTCTACCTAAAGCAAATCCAACATCCATAGTTTTCAAAAGATCTCCAGTGTCAAACCAACGATCTCCATCTTCTACGACATCTCTAATTATCTTTTTTTCACTTGCTTGAGCATCTGTGTAGCCGTTATATATAGCATTTGGACCAATTCTCATAAGAGCCAATCCAGGAGAATGATCTTTAATTTCTATGTACTTTCCATTTTCATCCATTATTAATTTATCTTCGGCAACATCATATTCAAAAAGCTTAATGTCAATGTTTGTCATGCCTATTGTTTGGTCTTTATTCAAAAGATTCATAAACATGCCGTTAGCCTCACTGGCACCATATATCTCACAAATTCTTTCAACATTAAATCTATTTCTAAAAGTATCCCAGAGGTCAGGCCTAAGACCATTTCCAACCATTTTAGATATTGGATTATCTTTCTCTTCTTCACATGGGTCTTGAAAGCTAAGATATCTGCATAATTCACCAACATAAACAAATGCAGTAGTATTAAATTTTTGTGTTTCTCTCCAAAAAGATGATGCTGAAAATTTACGCTTGATAAAGGTAGATGCACCAACCTGAATGCAAGCAGAAAGACCAAGAATTAAGCCGGTTGAATGATATAAAGGCAAACAGTTATACATACAATCTTCGCTTGTAAGCCTATATCCAGCCATAGTAATGTTTGTAGATCCCGCAACAACTTTTACGTTTGGAAACAAAGCAGCCTTAGGCACTCCTGTTGTTCCAGATGTGAATATATAAAAAGCAGTATCACCTGCCACAACTTTGTTAGTTTCATCAAGGTTTGAAGATTTGGATTGATCAAGCCCATCTTTTATATTTGATGCCCATTCAGGACAATTATTTGAGTTAGTGTCTTCCACCCATAATAAATCAGATGATTGTGAAATATTAATTTCATCTAAAACACCCTCAAGAGAATTAGATAATTCATCGCCGAAAATACATTTTTTTGAATCCGATGTATTTATGCAATGAACAAGAGGAGAACCTGTAAGACTCGTATTAATTAAGACACCAATTGCTCCTAATTTATTGATTGCTAGAAGAGAGACAACAAAATTAGGCCTATTTTCCATAAACAAAACAACTCTATCTCCATGCTCTATCCCTTCATTTAAAAGTTTACTTGCAAGAATATTTGCTGCTTTGTTAGTCTGAGTATATGTCCATACCTCATCTCCAAAATACAGAAAATCTTTTTCACCATATTTTTGTACTGTATCTTGAAAAGAGTGCGAAAGTGATGCATTTGAATCTAATTCAGGCCATTTATAACGCATCATTGGGATAATATATCTAAGTTCAGATATAACCCTAAAGAATTCTTTGATTGAAGCTAGCATAAATATATCCCCCTGATATAGATAAAATTTATTCTACAGATGTGACAATAATTTCATCTGAGTCTACAGGTAATACTACCATAGTGCCATCATGAGAGGCAGTCCAATTCTTCATGATTTCATCAACACCTCTATACATAATGTTTTCCATTAATTGGTTTCTTGGCGCTGGAAGATGATGATAAAAAACTAAATGACCAACATTTGCTTCTTGTGCAGCCCGGACAATATCAGGGATAGGTGTGTGATAATCTTGAATATCTATCGTTACTTTTGCAGCCATTCTATTACCAATCCTTTCAGCATTTTTATTGATTAAATTAACAAGAGGAAGCGACATAGATTCATGAAATAATACATCAACATTTTGAGAATTATTTACCAGGTTTTCATCGTAAATCGTATCTCCACTAATACTAATAGACCTACCTTTGTAATCAATTCTATATCCTAGTGCTGGATCAACAGGATCATGCGAAACACTATATGCTGTAATTTTAAGACTATCATCATCTACTAATATAGGACTATCTAAATTAATAGTATGTGTATCAAACCCAGCTATATCCAATGGGGCAATGGTATCTCCATGATGCTCATTTCTAAAAAAGTAATCTTTTGTATAGGCAAGCTCAATACCATTTGTAAGCATTTGTACTCCCTCTGGTCCATAAATTTTCTGCTTTGAGCCTCTCCCTCCATTAATCCAGGTTGCTTGATGGAAATCAGCAATATCAAAGATATGATCAGAATGAAGATGGGTATAGAATATTCCCTGAACTCTATCCCATGGCGTATTCCAATCATTAAGATTTTGAGCACTACCTCCACCAGTATCAAAAATAAAAATATTTTCTCCTGCTTGAATTA
>Ga0213868_10004122_pt1 | contig 13338 bp, 7 predicted proteins | sample PICome_9_FD_160087 | JGI IMG/M metagenome (GOLD analysis project Ga0213868, IMG submission 160087) | Coastal seawater microbial communities near Pivers Island, North Carolina, United States - PICO127 | ecosystem: Environmental > Aquatic > Marine > Coastal | place: USA: North Carolina | collected...
TAGTAATTTTTAAAAAACTGCTGAGGACGGTTGACGGATAATTGTGTCATTTCTAGTTTTCTAATACGATTCATTCATTCATTCACACAAAATGGCGCGACGACAACCCGCCGCGATCGAGCATCAATCGTCGAGACACACACATACACACACAAACTCCACACAGTCTTTAGTAGCGATTGTATCTATCGATTGGACTTTCCCCCTAACTTTGAAATTCACCACCCCACTTAACTTTCACATTAGAAACGAATCGTAGAGAATCCTATATTTAAAATGGCAGACAGAGAAGCTCAGCAAAAGCTGTACGCGTACAGCGAAATGTCCAACAAAGTTCAACAGGCGGAGCGATCTCGCCGTAGTCGCGGCGATGGGACCGGAGAAGTCGAAACCCTGCGAGGACGATCGGACATTGGACGAATGGGGGATCGAATTTCAAAGTCAGAGGCAGAAAAAAGACCGGCGGAGTTGGAAGATATGATGGAAAGAGCAAAACAGAAGAAACAGAAGCGGGAGTCGACGACTGGGAAAAAAGATAATATTTTATTATCCAGTGGCGGTCAGAGTATTTTAGATTTAGGGGAACTGAACAGGTACCAACCGACACATGCAGGAAGCAGATCTGCCTATGAGAATTTATTGGTACGTTTATTCTTGTTTGTTTTGAATGTTGGTGTTGGAACAATCATTTGTATGTGTGTATACTCACTACTGTTGTTTTTGATATGTTACCTATTGGAATAACACCCCATGTTGGATACTATTCTTGATATATGATTGACAGAACATGATTAAATCCAAAGCATATTTGGGAAATCAACCATCCTCCATCTTAATTGATGCAGCTACTGAGATCATCGCTACACTAAAAGACCAAAATTTACGCGATCCAGACCGACATGATACCATATCCAGAATACTCACTGGGAAAGGAACATCCGCACCTAACAGTCTCTCTAAGGAACAATTTTCTGTTATTGTTAATATTGGAAAAGGTTTAGATGATTATGAAGATTACACCAAGGGAACTACCGATGGAAAGGAAGATGATCAACTTGATGATGAAATGGGAGTTGCCGTAGTGTTTGATTCAGACGAGGAGGGAGATGAAAATAACTTAAATGATGATGCTAGTGAAAGGGATGAAGATGAAGTCGTAGAAGTAGCTTCTACAAGCTCGTCAGAACCAGAAGAGGAAGATGAAAATGGTCCAGATGACGAAAACAACGATGACGAGGAAAAAATTGTTATCGATGAGACTGCCGCGGCGTCCAAGAAGAGGAAACATGCTTACGATCGTATCCTTTCTGTGCATGAGATTGATGCTCATTACTTACAGAGACAACTGTCAACATATTATGATGATGCCAATCTTTGTTCACAGTTAGCCAATGACGTCTTACAAATTTTGGACATTTCAACTGGGGATATCAGTGATTTGCGTGAATGTGAAAATAAATTGCTCGTTCTCCTCGATTCTGACTTATTCAACTTCATTAAGCTTGTTCTGAACAATCGAGTAAGAATTTGGGCATGTGTTTCTCTTAAATCTGCGCACAACGACACTGAACGCGATAATATCGAAGCCACACTGAAAAACGATCCTTCTGGCGAGGGACAACGAGTCTTGGATGAAATAAACTCTAAAAGCAAGGCTGAAGATTGGACCCGTGATAGACTCAAAGGTATTGCAGATTCCTTTGGATCAAAACAAATTGAAGAAGATAAGAAAGATGTGTCTTCTGCTATTGATTCCATAGGTATCAAGTCCAGAAACCAAGAGAATGAAGAAATGGATGTTGAAAAGACTGACACTGAAGAGGCTATTGAACTTGACCTTGATTCTTTAGCTTTCCGAGATGGTGCTCATACGGTTACAAATAAGCAATGTGAATTACCTGAGAAGTCATGGAGAGCCATGAAAAAGGGTTATGAAGAAGTTCACGTACCCGCAGTAAGAAGCGTCATATCAAAGGATGAGAAGCTTGTACCAATAAGTGATCTTCCAATATGGACTCATGATGCATTTAAAGGGATGGAAAAACTGAATCGCATTCAATCTAAAATGTGTGAAACTGCACTGAAATCGTCAGAAAATATTTTGCTGTGTGCCCCAACAGGAGCAGGAAAAACAAACGTGGCCATGCTGACAATGCTGAATATTCTTGGACAGTACCGTAAATCAATCGAAGGTGAAGAGGATAGTGGAAGTAATGAATCCATGTATGATCTTCAGGCCTTTAAGATTGTGTATATTGCACCAATGAAAGCTTTAGTCCAGGAAGTTGTGAAGAACTTTTCAAAACGTCTTGAACCTTACGGTGTTTCTGTGCGCGAATTATCGGGAGATTCAAGTCTTACTCGTCAACAAATATCTGAAACTCAAGTCTTGGTAACTACTCCAGAAAAATGGGACATAGTTACACGACAAGGAGAAGGAAGAGCTTACACACAGCTGGTGAAGCTCGTGATCATCGACGAAATTCATCTTCTGCACGATGATAGAGGCCCCGTTCTGGAAAGTATTGTGTCTAGAATCATTCGACAGGTCGAGACGAATTCTGAGCCGGTTCGTCTTGTCGGGCTTAGTGCAACCCTTCCCAACTATGAAGACGTCGCAACATTTCTCCGAGTGAAACCAGAGAAAGGCCTTTTCTTCTTTGACCATTCTTACAGACCTGTTCCACTGCAAATGCAATACATTGGTATTACAGAACGTAATGCGTTCAAAAGATTTCAATTACAAAATGAAATTTGCTACGAGAAAGCTGTAATTCAGAGGAAAAATGGTAACCAAATGTTAATATTTGTCCACAGCAGAGCTGAAACTGGAAAGACCGCGAAGGCATTACGTGATCTCGCCCTGGAACGCGATGAGCTTTCTTATTTTGTTAAAGAAGGTGGTGCAACTCAAGAAATTTTACGAGAAGAGTTAGCGACAGTAAAAAATGCCGACCTCAAAGAGGTCCTTCAATATGGTTTTGCTACTCATCATGCCGGAATGGGAAGAGCTGACAGAGAGCTAGTGGAAGATTTGTTTGCTGATGGTCATATTGGGGTTTTATGCTGTACTGCAACGCTAGCTTGGGGAGTTAATTTACCCGCGCATGCCGTTATCATCAAGGGCACTCAAATATACGATCCATCGAAAGGACGTTGGGCTGAATTGAGTCCTCTTGACGTACAACAAATGCTCGGTCGCGCTGGTAGACCACAATATGATAGCGAGGGAGAGGGCATTATAATGACTGCCCACAGTGAGCTTCAATATTATCTGTCACTTATGAATTTGCAATTGCCAGTTGAAAGTCAGATGGTAAAATCTTTACCTGATCATCTAAATGCTGAAATTGTACTTGGGAATATTCAGAGTATCGCTGAGGCTGTCGATTGGTTAAGCTACTCTTTCTTGTACATTCGCATGATACAAAATCCATCGCTATACGGAATTTTTGAACCCGAGAAGACCCTGAAAGAGGATCCAACGCTGAAACGCCGTAGGCTTGATCTAGCCCACACTGGTGCCTGTATGCTTGAAAAGAGCCACTTAATTCGGTACGACAGAAAAAGTGGCGCACTTCAACCGACACCAATGGGTCGGATTTCCAGTCAGTTTTACATATCTCACAACTCGATGGCGCTATACAGTCACCACTTGCGGCCAAACATGACTGACATTGATTTACTGAGACTTTTTTCCTTGAGTGGAGAATTTGCTCACATCACCGTACGAGAGGAAGAAAAGTTGGAACTTTCCAAGTTAGCTGCTAAAGTACCTATACCAGTTAAAGAAAGTCCTAGCGAACCATCTGCGAAAGTGAATATTCTGTTGCAAGCGTATATCAGTCGGCTCAAACTAGAGGGTTTTGCATTGATTTCTGATATGGCCTTCATTCAGCAGTCCGCAGCCAGAATTATGCGAGCATTATTTGAAATAGCTCTTCGACGAAATTGGTCGGGTCTAACCAAGCTTACTTTATCGTTTGCTAATATGGTCTCACATCGAATTTGGCTCAGCCAATCTCCTTTGCGGCAATTCAAAAATGTTCCAGAAGTGGTTGCCAGGAAACTAGAGAGAAAAAGTGACATTGAGTGGCCTCGTTACTTTGACTTAACTCAATCAGATCTGGGGGAGTTAGTCGGAGTACCAAAAATGGGTCGAACACTACACAAGTTGGTTCATCAGTTTCCTAAACTGGATCTATCTGTTCAAGTTCAACCCATTACAAGATCAATGCTTCGAGTCGAACTCACTATCATCCCAGACTTCGAATTTGACATAAATGTTCACGATTATGTTCAGTTATTTCATGTGTTCGTAGAAGATGTTAACGACGCCAATCTTCTCCACCACGAGATTTTTTCTCTGAATAAAAGTACCTCCGAAGAGGAACACACGTTACTATTCACAATTCCAGTGCTAGACCCATTACCTCCACTATACTTCGTCAGAGTCATATCGGATCGGTGGTTACATGCTGAAAGTACTGTACCAATTTCATTCAGTCAAATGATTTTACCTCCCAAATTTTCACCACCAACCGAACTTCTTGATTTACAACCATTGCCCCCTACAGCTCTAGGAGAACAAGCTCTAGCAAAGCTGTATGGGTTCAAGGAATTTAACCCTGTTCAAACACAAACATTTCATGAGCTATTCAAAACGGATCGCAATACTCTCATTTGTGCCCCTTCAGGTTCAGGAAAGCTTGTATGTGCTGAATTTGCTATTCATCGTATGCTTGTGAGTGACCCTGATGGAAAATGTGTTTATGTGGCACCAAAAGATGATATTGTGAATAATGTATATTCAAATTGGTCTCGTCGATTAGGTTCTATTTTGAAACCGAGTCAGGTTGTAAAACTTTGCGGTGAGAGTTCGACAGATCTTCGTCTACTTGCACAGGCGAAAATTGTTGTGTGTTCATGCGAGCACTGGGATTCTATTAGTCGTCGATGGAGACAAAGAAGGGCGGTTCAGCAAGTTTCATTGTTTATTATCGATGATATGCATTTCTTGGGCGGCGAAGGGGGGCCAACCATGGAGGTTATTGTGTCTCGTATGCGATACATTAGCAGTCAAAAGCAACAAGATGACGGGTCATCTAGACTTCGAATAGTCGGCCTAAGTGCATCGTTGGCAAACGCTAGAGAAGTAGCAGAATGGATGGGTGTTTCGAACAAAAGTCTTTTCAATTTTTCACCAAAGGTTCGTCCTATACCACTTGAGATTTACTTCCAATCTTTTGACCAAAATAACTTTTCGAGCAGGCTTCTGGCCATGGCCAAACCAGTTTACAATGCCGTTGATAGACACTTCGATGATAAACCAGCTCTTGTTTTTGTGCCAAGTCGTCGTCAGGCGCAACTTACTGCTATAGATTTGATGTCCTATCGAGAGACTTTGGGAGAAAGTTCATTTTTACCCAAGGGTGTTAGATCTGAAGAGATTGAGTCAAAAGTATCCGATATAAGGGATTCAACGCTTCGCCAAGTCATCGCAAGTGGTATTGGATTCGTCCATGAAGGTATGACTGAGACTGAATGGGAAGCAATTACTAGTCTTTATCACGACGGGTTTCTTCAAGTGTTGGTTTGCCCTGTTAATCTTTGTTGGAAGCTTACAGAATGCGCTCATTTAGTTGTTATTATGGGCACAGAAGTGTATGATGGAAGAGAAAGGCGCTATACCGATTATCCCATAGCTGATCTCTTGCATATGATGGGAAAAGCAAGTCGTCAAGGGATCGATTCGAATGGTCGCTGCGTAATTCTTTGTCATACACCGAAGAAAGAACGGCTCAAGAAGCTACTATATGATCCATTACCTATCGAAAGTCATCTCGACCACTATTTGCATGACCACTTCAACTCTGAAATTGTCACCAAAACAATTGGAAGCATGCAGGATGCTGTTGATTATGTAACTTGGACCTTTTTGTACAGAAGACTTTCAAAGAATCCAAACTATTACAACCTTTTGGGCACTTCTAATGTTCACATTAGTGAACATTTGAGTGAAATGATCGAAACAGTGTTGGGGGATCTCGAAGAAAGCAAGTGTTGTCAAATGGACGAAGAAGGCGATGTATCACCTCTAAACTTGGGTATGATCGCTGCTTATTACTATGTACAGTACACAACGATTGAATTGATTGCTTCTTCTGTGACTGCCAAGACTAAAACTAGAGGAGTAATGGAAATACTATCGGCTGCATCAGAGTTTGCATCGTTACCTGTTCGGCATGGAGAAGAGAAAGCTCTCAAGATACTTGCTCGTGATCTGAAGTATCAGTTGCCTGACTCTGCTCAATTTCATGATTCAAACACCAAGGCCCTTGTGTTGTTGCAATGTCATTTCAGTAGAAAATCAATATCAACTGATTTGAGGAACGATCAAAGACTAATTCTAGGACAGAGCGTTAACTTGATCCAGGCAATTGTTGATGTCATTAGTAGCAATGGATGGTTGAAACCTGCACTAGCCGCAATGGAACTGAGTCAAATGGTAGTCCAAGGTCTTTGGAATCGAGATAACGTACTCTTACAAATTCCCCACTTTACAAAAGAAATCATCGAACGATGTGTCGCATATGAAGGTGAAGATGCAATCGAATCCGTGTTTGACATACTCTCACTTGATGACGACGTTCGCAACGATCTCCTTCGCCTTCCTGATGAGAAAATGGCGGATGTTGCTGTTTTTTGTAATTCATACCCTAACGTAGACTTATCTTTCGAAGTGATCGATGCAGAGGATGTGACTGCTGGAGATCCAGTTGAAGTCCAAGTAACTCTTGAGAGAGAAATGGACGATGAAGAAGAATTGGAGGAAGAAGAGCTCAATCAACTAGGACTTGTATCGGCACCATTATACCCCAAAGAAAAGAGAGAAGGTTGGTGGATAGTCATTGGAGACACGAGCACCAATAGTCTACTGTCTTTGAAGCGTGTCAACCTTCAACGAAGTCAAAAGGTCAAACTTGAGTTTATGGCACCTGAAGAAGCTGGTGACTACAATCTAACTATCTACTGCATGAGTGACAGTTACCTTGGATGCGATCAAGAATACTCTGTCCCACTCAGTGTTGCAGTTGGAGAGAGTGATAGTGAAGAAGGCGACGATAGCGAAAGTGAGGACGAGTAACCGTTCCACCTAACATAAGATAACATGATTAACTATACAAAGTCAATATGATGAATGATTTGTATATGGGTGTTTCGATTGGTGTTTTTATGTTTGTGGGAGGGGCTGATTGAAAATGACGTTTTTATGTTTTTTGAAGAACGAACACGAACAGCGAAGAAGAGAGAAAAAAGGAACAGAACACAAAGCGAAAGTAGAGAGAGATACTCTGGCATTTTATATTTAGAAAGAGTACAAAACATACCATAACACTCGCTAGATACTATCTAAAACAGATTTTAGAACAGAATAATTGATGATGCCCAACGACAGTGAAAATAATGAAGTTAGTGTCTCATCTCGTGCGGACGAATCCAAACGAGAAGGAACCCTCACGTCGGCAAGGTTTAACATTCTATCCACAATGGTCGGCGGGGGATCGCTCAGCCTCCCACTGGCATTCTATCAAGCGGGTAACGTTCTTACAGCTCCATTGTTACTAGTGGCAATCGCGTTCCTGGTACAGTACTCGATTCACTTTTTGGTGCAGGCATCCCTTATCGTTTTCCCTCCTAAGGAGCACAAGGGAATTGCATCCTTTGAAGGAGTAGCAGAGGCTGCCTTTGGAGTGCGGGCAAAATATTTTTGTCGGATGTTACTGAGTGTCATTTGTTTTTTCAGTGTCGTGGGTTATGCAGTGTTGTTGAGGGACACGATAGAGCCGTTGAGTGATTTCATCTTTGGAAACAATTCAATGACGTCTCGTACGCGTCACAATATCACTATGATCATCTTTATACTCGTTATAACACCTCTCTGTACTCTTCAAGATTTAACTCCTCTCCAGAAAGTAGGAAAATTGAGTATGACTTCATTGACAATATTGGCTTCTATCATTTCCTACAGGTCCTTTCAATGTAATTTTCAAGATGAATACAAGGACATTCGAAAGTCTAGTCCATGGGAGTACATGACCTACACTCCTATGGACTACTTACACTCAGAAGGAACTTTCAAAGCCTTATGGGGCAATATCACAAATGCTCTACCGATCTTACTATCTGTTTTCATGTGTCACTTCAATGTCCTTCCAGTAGTGAATGAGCTACAACGGCCAATGGAAAATCAACGTTTGAAGCGTTTGTTTTCTAGTTGCATTTGGGGAGCAGCTTTATTTTATATCTTTGTTGGAATTAGTGGAAGTATGTATGGTAATTGTGTAGAAGATGGTGTTGTAGATGGGAATATCTTGCTCAGTTTTGATGCCGATGATAAACTGTTAGGCATCGGACGGGCTTGTTTGAGTCTAACCATCATATGCGCATTCCCAGTTTTAGTAGTCCCATGCAGGGATATAGTATTGAGAGCTTGGGTAGAAACGAGAGCGCTCGAGGTGAACGGAGAGTCAACAGACATGGAGCATGTGAGCGGAAATGAATCGCCGTATCAACCCACCGAGGATAATCAGTTAATGGAACCATTGCTTGCATCAAATGAACAAGAACAAGACATCGTCCTTTCCCATGAAGATGGTAATACTGCGATCGGTGATTGCTTCCGTATCATGTCATCCATTTTAATTCTTTGGTTCGCAGCAGGACTGGCTTGCTTCGTAACAAGCATTGATATAGTATGGGATATTCTTGGAGGCAGTTTCAGTCTAATGATGGGATTTTTAATCCCAGCCGGATCATTTCTTGTCCTTAAAAAGAAGCGACAGTCCTTCACTGTTCATAGTGACGAGGATTCCGGTTTAGAACAATTAGAAAATGCGAATTCAAACTGCACTGATGCAACTGCCCGCGGCAGTGATGAAAATAAGGCTACTTTGATATTAATATTGATTGTACCTGTCATGATTATCCTTACTTCGAACGTGATTTACAAGTTTGCCAATACAGAGTAAAGGAAGAGTAAATCAATATTTTAGACAACATATATACTTCTGCATTTTGTTGTTTTCTTTTTACATACGATTACCTACTTCAAACTTTTCTCATTTCCAGAAGCACATAAATAGCTCTCATTCGGTAAACATAATTCGTTCATATATCTAAGTGTCCTTGGTTCACAGAAACTGCGCTAAATTCCATGAGTTCTATCACCATCATCTTGTTTAGGGGTATGATAAGAACGAGCGTTTTCTACGAAATCCTCAGTATTAGATGATTTTAATTAAGTAGTGCTACCATTAAGTAGTCATCAGAGCAACTTACCTTTTTGATCCCAATGTGGGGGGTTGTAGTCTTGATTATATACATGTGCATAGTAGTAATCATGGTGACGATTATCTGCATGTTGCGGATGTTCGTATTCATAAGGATTGCTGGTAGCTTCTGACTTTATGACAGTTCCACGATTTGGGGAAAGCGAACGATGATCTGAAACATCATCATAACATCGTTGTTCTTTATGATACGGTTGGTGATGCGAGTAATAGTCTTCGCGATAATATCCACCTTCATTTCCATGTTCGTAATGAGGTCCAGGTGTAGTGTAGTTACGTCTGCCTCCATTGTTTGTATAATATCCATGATGATAATATGGTTCATATCTTTCGGGGTATGAATGCTGTGAAGGAGGAGGAGGATAACTGTATCTGAAATCATTTTCATAGTAGTGATGATATGTCTGTCGAGTATCAGGATGAGGTACTGTTCCTAAATCACGCTCTCGAACATCAGGTCCATGATTTCGATCAAGCTTTGGAAGAGGTGGCATCGAGTGGTTAAAGTGATTGTTTTCATTAGCAAAATATCCACGACCTTCTGCAATGTCTACTGGAGTGACTTCCCTCATATTATTGTGAGAAATATTTGATCTGCTTGGTGTTACGCCATCCCAGGTTTGAGCGGAGCTGGTTACTTGGACTTTTCGTGCTTCAGATGCATTTCGAATGGCCTCCATCTCTTGATTTCGTTGCGAGACTTTAAACTTGGCTATGGCACATTTATAAGCAGCTCTTGCAGTAAGCTCCTCTGTGACATAGGGTTTCTTTTCTTGTTCGCTGGCTTGATTCCACATCTGACCTAAGAGCCTGGAAATATCTGTGTTATTCAAGTCTGGATTTGCTTCTTTCACTTCCTTTCGCTTGTCCTTGGAGTATTTTAGAAATGCACTCATTGGCCTCTTGGGCGCCATTGGATGCTTTTTTGCTCTGCGTTTGGGCATCTTATACTCTCCTGATCGCTGTTCCATCTCCAACCGATAACGTTCTTTATCTTTGCGTGACTCTTCTTCCCAATAGAGTTTTTCATCTTTTGACAAGGCTGCATATTCATCCGCAAGTGCTGCGATATCAATCTATTGTGGAAAACATGGTAAATTATATGAAACTAATATTATCAGCATGAGCATAATCGACGATGCTTACCTTACTTTCATCTCGATCATTCGACTTTGACAAAGCGAAACACATCATAGCTGTCCTTGCTGGTTTTGGAGGATCGAGAAGTTCAGTATTCGTAGAGTTGGGTCCTGAAAATGATTCTCGTTTGTGATCACACTGTTCCGAGATAATTGAATGATGCTCTGTATCATTTTTAGAATCTTGATCAAAAGCATATTGATCCAAATTCTCCATTTGATGATACCATGGATCTGTTTTACTAAAGTCGTTACCATGTTCAAATGAAACCTCATTGACTCCTGATAAATACAGCAGATGTTGCGCGTCCAGAGTTGTTTCAGGACTGATGGAACCCATTTTGATCAATTGGAATGCCTTACTTATCAATGAGGTTACCGAATCGCTTCTTTCGTTTGATAGAGATGACTTTATGTGATGAAGCGCGCGACTAAGAATGGGAGGAGAAAGCGCTCCACGCTCGTAGGAGGATCTTTCTCTCCGTTTTAAATTATCATTCACATACGTTTTTCCTCTCACAAAATGATTCAAACCACCAAGTGTCAAGCGAAAGAGAGAGAGCTAGAAGTCTAAACCCGTGATTTCCACGCCGTGGACGGATTTTTTGAATTCAAAACGGATAACCCTCTCGTCTTGGGATAGTTTCTCATTTTTCATGCATGTGTGTCGTTTCCGACCAGTCATAAAATAAAGAGTGAACCAACCTCATAATTCCATCACACTCCTACACACACATATATATATATATATATATCCACACACATCTCCATTATGACAATATTGAATCCAGATGATCCGATAATGATCGGACTATATTATTGTTACCTAGATATGCAACATACATTAGCTGAACATTTGAAATTCCAAGAGAAACTTTGTAAAGATCTTTCGCTATTTGGCAGAATACGCGTGAGTCCGGAGGGAATCAACGGTGTTCTATCTGGATCTTCGTCAAATCTCAAAGAATACGAACGATTTCTATCGATAGAGATTGAAAATATTTTGTCAAAAGAATCGGACGCTTCTTTGCCCACTAGATATGGTAACACATTGGATATCAAGTATTGTCATTTGAGACCGGATATTCCCATTGAGAAGCAAGTGTTTACTAATTTATCTGTAAAGGCAACGAAGGAAGTTGTAAGTTTGAATGACGGAACTGCACCGAATTCAAGTCAGTTGCACAAGAAAAGAGGTAGAAACAAACAAAGAAATAATGTGGTCAAAGATGCAGTCATCAAAGTAAATGATTTTGAACCAGCAATACACTTAACACCGTATCAATGGAACCAAGAACTGATGCAAAGCCAAAATGATTCAGATGCAATTCTCATCGATGCTCGCAATTGCTATGAAAGTGCAGTTGGTCACTTCAAAGTAGATGGCCTCCCTACACTTTTGACTAATACACGAAAGTATTCCACTATTTCAGATGTACTCAAAGCAAATGCTAATACACTTTCAGGGAAGAAAGTAATGATGTACTGCACTGGAGGAGTTCGATGCGAGAGGGCTAGTTCTTACCTTCTCGCCTTGGCAGAGAGTGACGAGTGGCCCAAAGGTGTGGATAAACCAAAAGCTGTGTATCAACTTCAGGGTGGAATTCAAAAGTATTTGGAAGCATTTGGCACTACTGAAGATGGCTCTCGTCGTCAAATTTTGAGGCATGATTCTGATAAAGAATTGGATGATACTACTGGACCATGTTTGTATGCTGGGCGTAACTTTGTCTTTGATCCAAGACGAATAGACCCAGTGGTAGGGATCAGTGGAAAAGCTGTGGGTAGGTGTGTATTGTGTCTCACACCACATGATGATTATGACAATGGATTTGCCCCTTCTGAAGAAAAGGAAGCTCGATGTTGTCGGTGTCGAGTATTAGTCCTCGTTTGTAATACATGTAGAGAAAGAGTAAGAATATGGGGCGAAGAAAAGAGTACATTAGAGGATAGCAAACCTGATTTATATTGCGGGGGAAAAGGTGAATGTATGAATGAAGGTAATGAAGTGGAACATTGCACCTTGGTACAGTATTAAAAATCATACTATATATTATTTCATTTCATTTGTATTCATATGTTGGAAATGGTGTCTTTGCCAATGGACGCAGCAGCTTCCATAGATAAAATGTCTCTCTTCAATTTCGCAGCCTTGGCAGCATTGTCTTTTTCTCCCTCTGTCAAACTGTCTTTGATCTTCTTACCACTAGACGATGCTTTGATAGCTTCACGATCATCATCCCAAACATCTTCCCCGATTCCATATTTTGGATTACTCAAGAATTCATTCTGTGCGTCTTCACTCTTGTACACACAACTCAACTGTGGGTAATCATTCAAATCTCCAACATATGCCCAAGTATTCATATTTTGTTTACATGCCCTAACTTCCTTGTCATTGATAAGACCCTTGTCTTGTAAAACAGGAACCACATTTGATGATCTCAAAACACAAGCAGGTTTGACATCCGCTTGTGCCACATATACATTAAAAGGATTAAAACTGACAAACACTCGTTGATCAAATGCCATAGCTGAAGCACCATATGTAGAGCATAGTCTTGGATTAGGTGCGGCTTGGTCTATTGCATCACGTGACGCCAGATCTTTGGGACTAGTGTTAATTTGCGAATCTACTGTAACTCCAGTACCAATACCCAGAACGAATACTCCAGCCAGAAGTGCCTGTGATACGCTATCTGGTAATCGCATACCCTTGGGTGTGCCAAAAGGAGATACAATATCATTAAGATTATCATTTGTAGTTGCCTGGTTTAATGGACGACGACGACGTCGACGACGCGTTGGTTCATAATCCTCATAAACTTCGTCATCATCGCCATCAT
>Ga0213868_10004123_pt1 | contig 13337 bp, 34 predicted proteins | sample PICome_9_FD_160087 | JGI IMG/M metagenome (GOLD analysis project Ga0213868, IMG submission 160087) | Coastal seawater microbial communities near Pivers Island, North Carolina, United States - PICO127 | ecosystem: Environmental > Aquatic > Marine > Coastal | place: USA: North Carolina...
GCACGACCCAAGAGAGCGCCGAATTTGTGCAAGAGGCTACCGCTGCCCTCATCGATGATGGCAAGACGCGCATTAGCTTGAAGGTTTCCCCAACCGATAATCTCACGATGCTTTTTGGTAAAGATTGGGGCCTCGGTGACACTATTACGGTTACGGTGCGCGACATTATTGCTACGGCTGTCGTTTATACGGTGGCGCTGCTAATCCAAACCGACGGGGTCTATCTTGGTGCCGAGGTTGGCACACCTACCCCGCAAAATTATGAGGCCAAGCTTTCGAGCAAACAACGCGACCACGATAAGCGCATCGCTGAGATTGAGCGCAACACGACCGGTTACGGTGTCGTAACAACGTTTAGCGGTATAAGTGGTGGTACCGATGGCACGCAACCAACGTTTAGCGGGCCGGTCTTCACCGCAACATACACCCGTTTTGGTGACATGATTTATTTTGCTTACTCGGTCGACTTTGACAATATTTTGACATTTGGCACCGGCCAATACTTTATGACGCTGCCGTACAATTCACGCCGACCGGTAACGTTTACCGGCGGGTCTTTATATGATGACTCGACCGGTAATATTTATTCGATTATTGGCACCGTCGCGGCCGGCTCTAATGTTATGACGTTGTCATATATCAAGTCGAATGGTGAAACCGAGCCATTTGAATACAATAAACCAATTACTCTAACGACAGCCGATAATTTTGACATTACCGGCACTTACGAGCTCGAGGAATAGGAAAGGTCAGAGATGGCGCAATCGAGTTTCCCCTTTGAGGGAATAGATACTACCGAAACCCAATTTTCGCAATGGGCTCGGCACTTCAATAGCGGTGTGAATGATGAGCCTACGGGTACCGCGCTTGAGGTTTCCGCTGGCACCGGTTTGGCTGTCGATGTTGAGGCCGGTCAAGCAATGGTACGCGGGCACTATTACGTGAGCACCGCAACCGAGTCGCTCGCTTTGGCTACAGCCGACGCAACCAACGACCGCATCGATTTGGTTGTTTTGAAACTTGACCCGGTTGCAAACTCTATCGTTTTGGATGTGAAGACCGGTACCCCGGCGGGTTCACCGTCGGCCCCCGCTCTTGTGCAAACCGATGCCGGTGTTTACGAGATGCCGCTCGCCGAGGTGTTGGTACCGGCTACGGCCGGCGTACCCGGTACGATTACGGATGCCCGCGAGTTTATGGGCACTCGGTTGGGGTCATGGACAACGACGGGAAGACCGGCCCCGGCTGGTAGAGTTTTGTTTGGTTTCAATACGACTACCGGGTCAATTGAATTTTATAATACAAATACAAGCGCTTGGACACCGGTCGGTGGCGTAGGGCTTGAGGCAACATTTCTATTGATGGGAGCATAAACGAATGCCTAACGCATATAAGGTCTTGGGGCAGAATGATTTGCCCGCGACGACCCTCACCGATGTTTATACGGTGCCGGCGTCGACCGAGACAGTAATTAGCACTATCATCATCGCAAACCGTACCGCGAGCGCTGAGACTTTTCGCATCGCTATTCGCCCGAATGGTGCAACGGTTAGCGACGAGCATTACATTGCTTACGATGTGCCTATTGCGGCTAACGACTCGACCACGCTCACGCTTGGGATTACTTTAGACGCAACCGATGTTTTGAGCGTTTATGCCTCGGCCGTCGTTTTGAGTGTAAACGTTTTCGGTACCGAGATTAGCTAGAGGGGTTACTAATGGCTGTTACTTCTATGGCAAACAGTTCCATAAGGGACTTTGCTAAATATCGCAATATGTCTGCGCTTACTAATGGCTTGTTGGTACAGGCTGGCTATCTTGTGGTTGCTGGTGGCGGTGCTGGCGGGCGCGGTGGTGCTGGTGCGGGCGGTTTGCTAACTGGTTCGACAACTCTTGCTCCTGGCACAACCCTTAGCATTGAGGTGGGGGCCGGTGGTGCGGCGATTACTAGCAACGGGGTTACCGTTAACAATGGGTCCAATTCAACATTCTCAAGTTTTGTCGCTGTCGGTGGTGGTGGGGGTTCGAGTTCTTATATTCAGCCTGGTTCTGGAGGTTCTGGTGCTGGCGCTTATGGCGCTTTAACACCTGGAACGGGTACTTCCGGACAGGGATTTGATGGTGGCGCGGGCTCTGGGTCCGCGTCCGGTGGTGGCGGGGGCGCTGGAGCGGTAGGAGCTAGCGCGGCGTCTTCCACAGCGGGCGGAAATGGTGGTGTCGGTGCAATTACAACACTTATTGACAGCACACAGGCTGGCGCTTTGAGCGTTGGTGAGGTTTCCGGAAGCGATGTTTATTTCGCTGGCGGTGGGGGCGGCTGGGTCAGCTCCGGTACGCCTGGAAGCGGTGGACTCGGTGGAGGTCGGCTGGCAAAAATTGGTAGCGCTTCACCTGGCCTTAGCGGTCTTGTGAATACTGGTGGCGGTGCTGGAGGTGTTGACCGTGACGGTGGCGGGCGTGTGGGCGGGTCCGGCGGTTCCGGCGCGATACTCATTAGTGTGCCGTCTACAGTTCCGGTGTCTTTTTCAGGCGGTGTTACTAGTGGTGTTGCAACCTCTGGCGGTGTTTCCGTTTACGCTGTAACTGCTGCCGGTCCGACTGACACAGTGACGATTGGATAAGGCTATGGCTCATTACGCGGTACTCGATTCTGACAATCTGGTCACACAAGTTTTTGTGGGGCGCGATGATGTGGTCGAAGGCATTGACGATTGGGAAACCTACTATGCGCCTCAAGGTTTCACGGTCAAGCAGACTTCCTACAACACCTACGGCGGTGTCCACTATACCGATGGTGTACCCAGTGAGGACCAAAGGAAAGCGCTGAGATTCAACTATGCCGGTATTGGTTTCACTTACGATGAGCAACGGGATGCTTTCATTCCGCCGAAACCTTTTGAGTCGTGGGTTTTGGATGAGGGCACTTGTTTGTGGGTTGCGCCAATCCCGTACCCCGAGGATGGCGCTAGTTATTCTTGGGATGAGGCCGCGGGTGACTGGGTCGAGGTAATCGATGGCTAAGCTTTGTTACCCTTGGCCACCCGGCGAGAGTATCCGTAGCGAGTGGGGAATGCGTAAGCATCCCATCACCGGGAAGACCAAGCTTCACCGAGGCGTCGACGTTGGCTATAACGGTCACATCTACGCGCCCGCCGATGGTGTCGTAGTGCATAAAGGCGCAAGCCTAAACAAGCGCACCGGTGGCGGCTACACCCTCATTTTGCGGCATGACGACCCTAAAATACATACCGCTTACTACCATTTGCGGGAGCCGTCTAAGCTGCCAAAAGGTGCCAAGGTGAAACGGGGCGACGTTATCGGACACACCGGGACAACCGGGGCGAGCACCGGGGTACATTTGCATTTTGAAACCCGCCGCGGTCGCGCTTGGGGGTCTGATTTCAATCCCCGCGAAATCCTCGACGATTGCTATGCAATCTCGGTTTGGAGCGCAACACCTCAACCAAGTGCAACACCGGAAAAGAAACGGCTTGTTGAAGATGGCATTTTAGGCCGACAGACTTGGGGCGCGCTGCAAGAGTTTCTGAAATCTAAAAGTCTTTACCGAGGCCGCCTAAATGGTGTGCCGGGCAAGACTACTATTTTGGGGCTGCAAAAGTTTCTCAACGGTGAAATCTCATGACGGGCGAGGATACTCGAGAGGTCGGGGTAAAAGTATCTATGCGGGATATATACGCCGAGGTTCAACGTCAAGGCCGCTTGCTCGAAAAAATCGCTAATAGTTTGCCCGATAGTGAAAACAAGATTGAAGACCACGAGCAAAGAATTCGCAAGCTTGAGATGCGCATGGGTTGGGCTGTCGGCGGGTTTGGGCTCGTCGCTGCCGTCATGCCTTGGGTAGTGAGCTTTATCGCATGAGGTCGCAACCGAATTGGCGCATACGTCGCCGTTACATTTTCGCGGCTTTCGCTCTTGGTGTTGGCATGATTTTGTCGGCCGTTGTTGCGGTTTGGCAAGATAAGATTGGTGCCGGTGACTTGGTTACCGGTGGCGTCGCCCTCATTACGCTCATTTTGACGAGCTACATTTTTGGGGCGGCTTGGGAAGACAAATCGAAATATTCGAAAGATGAGGTAAACCCGGATGGATAAGCTAAAGAAATTTCACGAGTACGCTACCGAGCGCGCATTGAAGACTTGGGCACAGACCGCGCTAGCTACGATTGGCGTTGGGGCTGCCGGAATTCTGTCGGTCGATTGGGTAAACGTTTTGAGCGTTTCGACTCTCGCCCTCATCATGTCTTTGCTTACCTCGGTGCTACAGTACGACCGACCAAAGGCGGGCGAGTAATGGCTCACCTTGACGCGGTCGAGCGTGTAGCCGATTACGAGGTACCCGTCGACCCTATGGATTTATTGCAATGCGAGAGCTGCCAATAATGTGGTAGCATTTTCTAAACGTCTGTAACTCTTTCCCCCTTGCAGACAAGACCCCCCGGGCTTTATTGCTCGGGGGGTCTTTTTTTATTTGAGCCCAAATTCTCGTAGCCATGCGTAAATGGTTACGCGGCTTAGGTTTGACTCTTTGGCGAGCTCGGTAATGCTTTTACCGTCTCGGTAGTGTTCGACGACGCGCTCTCGCATGAGTTTGGTTGCGCGTTTGTCTTGCTCGCCGATGTAGTGTCGGCGGTCGGCTAGTTGTTGAAGGTTTAGCTCTTCTATTGCGTAGGTGTCATACATGGGCTCTATCGTACACCCTTTTACGTAAAACGCCTTACGCGGTAATAGTTGACATCGTCGGGCGTTGGTGGGATAGTGAAGAGTGTCTATCGAGAAAGGGGAAAGAATGGATGACTACGGCAATTACGAGAGCTCGGAAGATAAAGAGTTTCATGTCAAGCGCCGCCAATACCGTCGCTACCGGCACCAAGAGTTAGAGGCCGAGCGTTGGGAGCAATGGCCGGAAGAGATGGCTCGTAAGCATTTCAACGATTACAAGAATGGCGGCCGCGAGAAAGCGATTGCTATCTTGGGAGAGGCCGAGGTCGCTATGTTAGATGCCGAGGCGTTGGCTCGGTGGGAGCAAGAGCGGGCCGAGGATGAGTATTGGGAAAAAATGAATAGGGGGGTAAATGCCTAGATATGTCGTAAGGCGAGTTTTCGAGGTGGTCTCAACCGTCGAGGTTGAGGCGGCCAACGGGATAGAGGCAGAGGTCGAGGGTCAACGCGCTCGGTTCGATGCTGATAATGCCTACACTACGAAAATGAAACGGGCTCATGTTTGGTACAAGGTAAGGGAAGAGGGAGAGTGATGGGTTACTACAAAAATCTCATTGTGGAAGAGCAAGAGCGGGTTGACCGCATCTCGGCTTGGTATCGAGTATTTGGGGCCAAGCTGTCGAAAGACGAAATGAATTCGCTTTTAGCGGATGAGGCAAAGCTTTGGCAAACAATCTCACAATGGGAGAAATCGCTCGAGCCGAAACCCGCCGTAGAGCACGTCGCGCTACAGACAACACGCAAAGAGATACGGGCCCGGGAAAAGGCAGCGCAAACAATTGTGATGACCCGTAGCGATTACATTGTGCTCTTTGCCGCTGTAATCTCTTTCGGCATTCTGTCGATTTCTTTATTGATTTGGTTAGCGAGGTTGGTGTAATGGCTTACATTCTGGTAATCGTTGGCGGCGCTATGGCGTTGACGCCGGGAATTCTTGACCCGGTCAATGTGCCGGTCAACGGTCTTACTTTGCTCGGGGTCATGGTGATGGCCGCCGGTGTGATTGTGGCGCTACGAGAGTCGGCTAAGTGAATAGAGCCCGGAAAGCCGAGGCTCTATATCTTGACCTCATCGCCGCCGTTGACGAATTAGGCGGTGTGCCATGCTCAATCTTCCCCGATGCTTATTTTCCGGAAGATTTGGGCCCCGGTGAGTTGCAAGGGCGAAAGATGGCGCGGGAACTCTGTCAGAGGTGCCCGTTACGGTTGCAATGTCTCGAGTACGCTTTAGAGGCTCGAGAGCAATTTGGAATATGGGGGGGTTTGACGACACGAGAGCGGCAAATCCTAAACGCAAAGAGACGAGCCGGCGAGGCTCACAATAGAAAGGGTGGAAATGATAGCAATAAATGATGGCCGAGAGATAAGGCTTCAGATAGGGCGGGATTGGCAAATCGAAGAGGGCTATTTGGTCTTGTCTTTGGTTGAGGCTAGGCAATTGCGCGGAATGCTCAATTTTGACAAGCGAGAGATTTTCGAGAGCGAGCCCGAGGATGGATAAAAACAAGTACGAGTTTATTGTTACGCAAGATGATACCGAGGGTCTTTGGGCAATCGAGTTTCGTGTAGGCGGCCATCGTGAGGATTTCACGCGAGCATCTTGCGCGAGCGACTTGGGCTACTTTATGGCCAAACAATTAGAGGTGTTCACGACTCTTGAATATTGACCAATACATAGCCGCCAAATATTTAGACCCGGCCCGTTGGCTTGCGGCAAGAAAAACCGGGGTGACCGCAACGACTATCGCTAAGGCTATGACGCCGGCGGGTTATCGTGAAGTCGTCGACTCTTGGGATGACGACACACCAATCGAGAGTAACGCTTACATGGATTTTGGCACCGACATGGAGCCATGGCTCGCGGTTTGGGCCAAAGACGAGTTTGGTGTTTTGCCAAATGATTGGCTAATGCGGCACGAGTCTGACCATGTAGCTCTCGCTACCCCCGACGGCATTTCGCTCGATTGGTCGGAAATCTTGGAAATCAAGACGACCGGGAAGGATTGGGGCGAGGTCTCGAAAATCCCGATTGCGTATAAACGTCAAATTCAATGGCAGCTCTACGTAACCGGTGCGAGCATCTGTCACTTTGTTTGGATGTTGCGAGCCGATACTAACGGTGTCATGGTGCCGGCTTGGTTCGAGCCTAAGCATGGCATTATCGAGCGCGATGACGAAATGATTGAGGCCATGTCGGTGCAAGCCGCTAAGCTTTGGCAAGACATAAAGGAAAGGGGAAAGAATGTTAAAGGTTTATGAATGCCCTTGGGGGTGCGGCGCGACACATTTAGAGTATCTTGCATCCGAGGCGGCGGCCTATTGGTATGGTGGCCACCAAAATGAATGCGCAAAATTGAAAGGGGAAAAATAATGGCACGCTTTGATTTGCAGAAATATGCCACCGTTGCCGAAAGATTGGAGATGCTCGAGAAAGAGTACCCCGATTACCGGCTCGAAACCATCGACTACTCGACGCCCGACGATAGGGCCAAAGGTATTTGGCGAGTCAAAACCAATCTTTACTTGAGCCGGGAAGACCAAATCGAGGGTTTGCCGAAATCGACCGGCCACGCTTTTGAGATTGACGCAGCTCATGGGCCGCAAGCGACTAGCGGTCTCGAGGTGTGCGAAACCTCGAGTGTCGGTAGGGCGCTCGCGTTGGCATCTGCCAAATGGTCGGGCAACAAAGATGACGCAGCTCGGTCGCTTGCGTCGCGTGAAGAGATGGAAAAGGTACAAAGGGGCAAGCCAAAGCTTGAGCTTGTCGAGGCACCGCAAGAATTCTTCGACCGCGTGGCAAAAGCGAAAACCGAAACGGCTTTGCGTAAACTCTGGGATGAGGCCGTCGCCGGCGGCTTTAGCACATTCGTAATGGATGCGGTAAGAGACCGAAAGGTGGAAATAACAAGTGACTAGACAAAAGCTAAACGAAAATGATATTTCGACGCTAATCGTTGCCGATGATTATGTAGGGCGGCTTTCGCTTACCCGCGAGACCGGTGTATCTTTTGCTAATTCGGTTTGGCGTGGGATGTGGGAAGATTACGCGCTCACGCTGAGCAATTATTTGGCAGCGTACAAGCCGACGAAGAAACCTAAAAAGGGCAAGGGCAAGTAATGGCACCGTATTACATAACCGATATGCCTAGTTTTGTAGATTGTCGACCCTCTGAGCCTTGGGGAGTGCTAAAAGAAAATGGCGAGCTAGTTGCTTGCCATAAGACACGCCGCGACGCTATCGACCAAATGGTCGCTTTGTCTATTGCCGAAAACTTAGAGCCCGGCGGCGAGTGGCCCCCAAGTGAATAGCAATCTAACACCGGCCGAGATTATTTCTACGCTGTCAAAGATTGGCCGAGAAATTGACGAGGCAACCGCTGAGCTTGAGAAAGCCGACGAAGAGGCTGTTATCGCCAAAGCTGATTATCGTCTCGCGCGAGCGAAAGCAATTCTCTCTGCCGATGGGTCTGTCGCGGTACGTGAGGCCAAGGCTGAGATTGAGTGCTATACGGTCTACTTGGCCGCCGAGGTCGCTGAGCAACAACAACGCGCGGTTGTCTCTAAGATTAGGGCGCTACGTGACCGTTTGGAAATTGGTCGCTCTTTGGGCCCGTTGGTACGTCTCGAATGGGGGCAAGCATGATTAGCAAGCATTTGGTTTGGGGTCGCCTAAACACTTTTATTGGTTTCTCGAGCCGTTGGGGTATTGAGCTAACCTACGAATATATAGAGCCGTCGCTCACTTTTCACATCTTCAATTTCTATATTGCGTTTGAATGGTGGCCGCGTGAATGGCGCGACTAGCCGACGCAAAGGCAACTCGGCCGAGGTTGAAGTCTGTCATGCGCTCGAGCGGGCCGGTTGGCACGCGGTAACCTCAAGGGCAGCGCGCGGCGGTTACCAATCCGGCGAGGACATTATCACCAATCTGCCGGTCTCGATTGAGGTCAAAAACCAAGCGAAAATAGAGTTGTCGGCTTGGTGGAAACAAGCGCAAGAGCAAGCGGGCGAGAAACCCCCGATTGTTATACATAAACGGCGAGGCCACACTAAGGCCGAGAATTGGTGGGTAACCCTTGACCTTGAGACGTTTCTTCAAATTGTTGGGCCGTCGGATGAGCGCCGATAGGGAAGAGGGTTTCTTGCAGATGATGGAAGAGCTCTCGCGTATAGTGGCCCTCTACTCGGGGATGAGGCAACAATTTATTGATGCGGGTTGGCATCCGGCGCACGCTGAGATTGCAACTATTGAAATGATGAGAAAAGTCGGATGAGTGTAGGCAAACAATCCCGTAAACAGCTCTCTAAGGCTCGTGAGCGAGTTTTGGAGCGCGACGGGTACCAATGTGTCACCGGTGGCGCGTACGGCCCTGTAGGGGCTTGTGACGGCAATTTGACGATGCAACACCGGGTTGGCCGCGGAATGGGTGGCAGCGCGCTCTACGACACGATGCCGGCGTTTCTGGTAGCGATGTGTTGGGCTCATAATATGGCCGAGACGCAAGACGCTGACATACACGACAAATTTATGCTTTTCGGTTGGTCTGTGCCGCGTTGGGTTATACGCGCATGGTCGATTGAAACGGTGCCGGTAGCTTATGCCGACGGTTGGCATTTACTGGTAGAGGATAAACGGCAGCCAATTACGGAAGAGGCAGCCTTGACGATTATGGGGGAGATTTATGGCGAGGAATGGCTACGCGCCCGACTTTGATTTAGATTATCGCCGGGGAATGGTTGGCGAGACTCTTGTCGGCACGTTTCTCGAGGCGGTCGGCGGGTCAACGCTCGAAGTAAAAACCGATTACCGGGCGCACGAAACCGGCAACCTTTACATTGAGACCAATCAAAAACTTGACAATGGCCAATGGGTCAAGTCGGGGATTAGCATTAGCAAGGCAACCTTTTATTGTTTTGCCGGGCCAACCGGTCAAGGATTTTTGACAATCCCGACCGCGCAGCTCAAAAAGATAATGAAGGAAACCGGCAAATTTGTGCATATGGATAGGTCGAGTGTATCGTCTCGAGATACTATCGGTTTCCTTATCCGGGTCGAAGATGTAATAAATGTCATATTTCAGAGAGGGGCAAATTGAGCGACTACGTCGACAGCGATGTCAAATTTTCTATTATTCCCGAGTGGATATTAGTCTCACCACTTAGCCATAAGGCGGTAAGAGTTTATGCGGTGCTAGCTCGCTACGCTGATTCTAAGACTCTTCAAGCGTGGCCGTCGAGGGCGACGATTGCCAGCCAATCCGCTTGCAGCATCCGCACCGTAGACGCGGCCATCGAGGAGCTTGTCGGCTATGGGGCTGTCGAGAAAGAGCGACGGGTCGAAAATAACCATTACACGAGCTCGATGTATGTTATTCGAAGAGCCCCGAGGGGTAGTGCAAAAATTGCACTAGGTAGTGCAAAAAACGACACTAGGGTAGTGCAAAAAACAGCACATAGAACTATAACCAATGAACTAGAACCAACTAACTATATAAACGCTGATATAAAAGCATTTGATACCTTTTGGGAGTCTTACCCGAAAAAGGCCGACAAAAGGGCAGCGCAAAAAGCTTTCTTCAAAGCGGTAAAACGCGCCGAGGCCGAAACGATTATTGACGGGGCGCAGCGTTACGCGAATGACCCTAACCGCAAACCCGAGTTTACGAAATACCCGGCTACTTGGTTGAATGCCGACGCTTGGGCGAATGAGCCAATGGCAGCGGCGACACCGGTCAACGAATGGGGCAAACCGTTGAGGCCACCGGCTGAAGTACCGGATGCTAGGGCTTGGGTCAAGTCGATGCACGAATTGGGGGAGCATTGGGAATGCCGAAAAGGAGAGTTTGGTTGCAAATGAAAATTCTAAACCTTTACGCGGGCATCGGCGGAAATAGAAAGCTCTGGGGGGGGGACACGAAGTGACGGCTGTCGAGTATGACCCCGCAATCGCAACAATCTATGCCGACATATTCCCTAACGATAAACTTGTCGTTGGAGACGCTCACGATTATTTGCTCAAGCACCATAATGACTTTGATTTGATTTGGTCATCACCCCCTTGTCAAACACATTCCTCATTTCGCTTTAACATTGGTGTTCGATATAGAGGTGTCGAACCGAAATTCCCCGATATGACTTTGTACGAAGAAATAGTTTTTTTGCAATACCACTCTAAAGCTTTGTGGGTTATTGAAAATGTGGTTCCGTATTATAAACCGCTCATTCCGGCTAAGCGCATAGGTCGTCACCTCTATTGGTCTAACTTTGATTTGCCCGAGTCTGTGCATATAGTCGACAAAATTCGTGGCGCACAAATTCCCGATTTAGAGGCTTTGCATGGTTATGACTTGTCAAAATACAAGCTTTCCAATAAACGGCAAGTATTAAGAAATGTGGTCTCACCTCAAGTTGGCTTGGATATTCTAAAAAACGCGGAAAAGGAGATTTTGGATGCAAGTAGAGACCGAGAACCCGATACCGATTTGCAAAGCGCACAAGCTTGAGATTATGAAGTGCGATGCTTGTAGCAAAATTTTGACAACAAAATCGCAAACCCTCGGTTATCACCAATTGCATAGTTGGGCCGAGATAAACCTTTACGAGAGTGAGCCGTTTTGATGAGCAAGTATTGGCAAGCTGAGATGCTTGGTATTGACATGGCCAAGCTTCAGGCTGAGCGGGAAATCAAGCCGGGCCCGATTGTGAAAATGTCTGGCTCTTGGGCAGCGCATTTCGAGCGTCTCGATTATGAGCGCAAAATGGCGATTGCGGCCGCAGCTCGACGGGCAAAGCTAAACCCCCCGACCTAAGCCGAGGGGTTAGCGGTTACTTGTTAGATGTAGTACCCGCTTTCGTGATTGTAACAACGATATTGGAAGTTGCCCTCTTCTTTGGCCCATTCGACGCTCACGTCATCGTCTAACTTGAAGGCCACTTTTTTGGCCTTGGGCAGCTTGGGCACCGGGATGCTACTCGCGGCCTCTTCCATGGTTTGACCGGCCTCGATGGCGGCGTCGACCATGGGGTGCCAAGCATCCCAATCGTTATTGTCATCGTAAAACGACCAAATAGCCCATTGGCCGGTTTCGATGTGAGGGGCCAGCTTGTAAACCCCGCCTTTGCTAGTTTTGTAAACCCGGAAAGCTCGACCAATTTCGGATTGGTCGCACTCGTCGGGCGCGTATTGCTTGCTCATTATTCCCATCCCTCCTTTTCCAATTTTTTCTGAATGTTGGCCAACGCTTTGTAGCGACGTTGCGCATCTTTGTCGCCATTGTCATAGACGATTTCGTACTCGCTCTCTTGAGCGACGTACAGCCACTTGAACAAAGCGCGCACCTCGGTCTCGGTCAACTTGACAGTCGTGTAGTCGGTCATTTTCTTGCCTTTCCTTTCCCTTACGTAAACTACTTTACACCATGACAAGCGCAAGAGCAAACTATTTCGACCGTTTCGAAAACGAATTTTTGACGACACTCGGGATGGTGCCCGGTCTGACACCATCCAAAGCGATGCGCCTTACCAATCTGCATCGTTGCTCACAAAAACAAAATCGGCACCCCAAGCAACTCGACGGCCGCCGTACTCGCCGTACTTGTAGCTCTTCAAGTCGACCATGCCGTCAAAGCTTGCGCCCTCGAATTGGTCGGTTACTCGCTCAACGACAGACCGAGGCATCCCCGGCTTGTCATAGCTGACTCGAATGCTCGAGCCGCCCGAGTAGCTGTCAGACCGCACGCTAAATTTCACCTTGGGAAACGCAGCTTTCAAAGCTTTGCGTATCTCTTTGGCGGTCTCGACGGTCGTATACATGACGGTTGGAACCCCGCCCATTGTTGTCTCGTACATTTTTTCCCTTTCCCTTACGCGGCCAAGCCGTAGGCAGCTTGACCGACAACTTGCAACTCTTTGGGCGTGTAGCCGCAAACAATCTCACCGTAGCCATACGGGTAAGCTTTTTGCCGCTTCACTTTGACATTGACGGGCAATTGACCGTCGTCAATCCTTTGTACCCAGTAACCGCCCTCGCGGGCGTAACCGATTACGACATATTGGTCGCCGACCGCCAAGCCATGAACTTTGTCATGAGCGGGCGTTACGACGGCCCCGATTTTTACTCTCATTTTTTTCCTTTCCCTTACGTAAACTACTTTACACTACGGGGGTCAGAAAAACAACACCAAGACACGCCGGGATAAATCAAAGGTCGAAGGTTGCGGCCGGCCGGCTAGACTCTACGAGACCAAGCCCAAACTAAAGCGAAAGAGGTACAAGGTGGCTAAAGTCGTATTGCAAAACGTACACGTAGGTCGAGTCTTTGACGTACGAGGCAGCACATCCGGCGCGAGCGTCGAAGAGCGATACCAAGACCGAAACGGAAACGACCGCGTTACGCGATACGCCCTATTTTTCGACGAGGGCCATGGCCTCAACGTCGGCGACGTAATCAATGTCGAGGGTTTGCTCTCTGCAAGCGTCGACAACTACGTCAAGCAAGACGGCACACCCGGCCAATCGGTTTCGCTCAAGGTGAACAAGCCAACGGTTACGACCCGCGGCGCAGCCAACAACGGCGTCGCACATCTTGAAGAAAGGGCCA
>Ga0213868_10004124_pt1 | contig 13335 bp, 13 predicted proteins | sample PICome_9_FD_160087 | JGI IMG/M metagenome (GOLD analysis project Ga0213868, IMG submission 160087) | Coastal seawater microbial communities near Pivers Island, North Carolina, United States - PICO127 | ecosystem: Environmental > Aquatic > Marine > Coastal | place: USA: North Carolina...
TACTTCCTGTTAAAACTGTAGGTGTTATGGGAGATAATCGTACATATGAATATTTATGTTTATTGAGAGCTATTACTTCTGAAGATGGAATGACGGCTGATTTTTATGAGTTTAAAAAGTCCTTTATGGAGACTATTTCAAACAAAATAGTCAATAGTATTCGTGGCATTAATAGAGTGGTTTATGATATTACCTCAAAACCTCCTAGTACTATTGAATTAGAATAATTTTATACTTATAAATTAATCTTATGAAGTATTTACATACAATGATTAGAATTAAAGATGTAAATGAGTCTTTAAGATTTTTTTGTGATGGCTTGGGTTTAAAAGAAATAAAAAGAATAGAAAGTGAAAAAGGAAGATTTACCTTACTTTTCTTATCTGCTCCTAATGATGAAAATGCTCAGATAGAATTAACTTATAATTGGGACGGAGATGATTTGGGTAAGGGATCAAGAAATTTCGGTCATCTTGCATATAGAGTTAAAAATATTTACGAAACATGTCAAAGATTAATGGATATGGGTTATACTATTAATAGACCTCCAAGAGATGGTCACATGGCATTTATTCGTTCACCAGATCAAATTTCAATTGAAATTCTTCAAGAGGGAAATTTAGAACCTAAAGAACCATGGACTTCAATGGAAAATAATGGCATTTGGTAAGTTAATGAAAAAAAAGATTTATAATTTAATAAATAAAAAAAATAAATCTAAGATTGTGAGTTTAACTGCTTACTCAAAAAATATAGCATCAATTTTAGATGATTTTTGTGATTTAACTTTAGTAGGTGATTCACTAGGATCAGTTTTGTATAATTATAAATCTACAAGAGAGGTTACTCTCAATGCTATGATTGAACATTCTAAAAGTGTGAGAATGGGAATTAAAAAAAGTTTAATGGTAGTAGATATGCCTCACAACACTTATAGAACCCCCAAAGAAGCATTAAAAAATGCTAAAAAAATTATTTCAAAAACTAAATGTGATGCAGTAAAATTAGAGGGAGGAAAGAAAATTTTTGAAATTGTAAAAACATTGGTTAAAAATAATATTGCAGTTATGGGACACTTGGGTGTTCTCCCACAATCTGCAAAAAACTTTAAATTTAAAGGAAAAAAGATTTCAGAACGCAATAAGATTTTAAATGAAGCTAAATTACTCGAGTCTGCTGGAGTTTTTTCAATGGTTTTAGAGTGTGTTGAAAGTAGTTTGGCAAAAATAATTACTAAAAATATTAATATTCCAACAATTGGTATTGGCGCTTCAAATAATTGTGATGGTCAGGTTTTAGTCACAGATGATTTAATCGGCCTTAATCCAATAAATGTTAGGTTTGTTAAGAAATATTCTAATATTAGAAATGAAATTGTTAAAGCAGTTAGAAATTACTCAAGAGAAGTAAAAAATAAAAAATTTCCTTTAAAGAAACATTCCTATTAATTAAAAATATTTAATAAATTCTTCGTTTATTTTAAGTATCTCCAAATCAACCAATCCACCTATGATTAATTGTAGACCAACAATCAATATAAATACTAAGCCAACATAAGCGATCCAGATATGTTTTTGGATGTAATTTGCCATATATGTAGCAAGAGCTCCTGTTAAAACAACAGATAAAACAAGACCAAAAATCATAAATCCAAAGTATCCTTTGGCAGCGCCTACCACACCAATTACATTGTCAAAACTAATTGTAATATCTGCAAATAATACTTTGTATATACTTTGTATATAAGACGGTTCTTTTGATTTTTTTGCTGGAGTTTTAGTTTTATTTTTCATCTCAACTAAATCTTTTCTTAAATCATTAACAATCCAAATTAAAAGTAGACCACCTAAAATTTTTACAAAATAGAATTCAAATAGGTAAGTTGCAAATATTGCAAAAATGACTTTAAAGATAAGAGCACCAGCTACACCCCATAAAATTATTTGCTTTCTATATTTTGGAACAAAGTTTGCAGCAATTAAGCCAATAATTATAGCATTATCTGCTGCTAAAATTATGTCTATAAAGATAATTTGGAGTAATATTATTGCTTCTTCGATCAAAGTAAATTCATAATAGTAAATAAATTTGATAAAGCAATGCATTTAAGGCCACTGTGCCATATTATTTTTTAAATTGATTTTGAGACAGATTCATAATGAAATAACAAAAATAAAAAAAAGGAGTATCAATGAAAATAATAAATAAAGTATTAGCAATCTTATTTGCTTTATTATTAACTTCAAATTTTGCATCATCTGCAGAAAAATGGGATATGGCACTAGCTTATGGTGCATCAAACTTTCATTCTGCAAATGCTACTGAATTTGCTAAAAATGTATCAGATAAAAGTGGTGGTAAATTATCTATAGTAACTCATCCTGGTGGATCATTATATAAAGGTGGAGAAATTTTTAGAGCAGTAAGAACAGGACAAGCTCAAATAGGTGAAAGATTTATGTCTGCTTTAGGTAAAGAAGATCCTTTATTAGAAATAGACTCTCAGCCCTTTTTAGCCTCATCATATGATGATGCTATGAAACTATATATGGCTTCAAAACCAGAAATAGTTAAAGGTTTAGACTCAAAAGGTTTAGTTTTTTTATATGCTGTACCATGGCCAGCTCAAGGTCTTTATAGTAAAAAAGAAATTAGTTCTAAAAATGATTTAAAAGGCTTGAAGTTTAGAGCTTACAATTCATCATTAATTAGATTGGCTGAATTAACTGGAATGGCTCCAACAAAAATTGAAGCTGCGGAGATTAGCCAAGCTTTTTCAACAGGAGCAGTTGAAAGTATGATTACTTCACCTACTACTGGAAAAAATAGTAAGATATGGGAAAATGGTGTTAAATATTTTTATGATATTGCTGCTTGGTATCCAAAAAATATGATCATAGTTAATAAAGATGCTTGGAGCAAGTTAGATTCTGCAACACAAAAACTAGTAATGTCAGAAGCTGCTATTGCTGAAAAAAAAGGTTGGGACCTTTCAAAAAAAGGAAATAAAGCCGACAAAGAAGCTCTAGCTAATGCAGGTATGACTGTAGGAAAAGTTAATTCAGCATTGAATAATCATTTTAAAGAAGTTGGAGCAACAATGTCAAAAGAATGGGCTAGTAGAGCTGGTTCTAGAGGTCAATCTGTTCTAGCTGCTTACAAATAAAGAGTTATATAAATTAATAAAGGCCGTTTCAATTAAGACGGCCTTTTTATTATGATAAAACAGATCAATAAGAAACTAAGTTTTCTTTATATTGGCTCAGGATATTTAGCTGCTTTTTTTTTAATAGCAGTGCTAATATTTATCTTAACAGGAATTTCATCTAGAATTTTTGGTTTTTACATAAGAGGATTGGCAGAATATTCAGGATACTCTATGGCCGCATCATCTTTTTTTGCTTTATCTTATACATTTTATGACAAGGCTCACATTAGAATAACATTATTTTTAGAAAAATTGAAAACAGATCACAAAAAAATAGCAGAGATTTGGTGTTTATTTATAGCAACTATTTTTTCAGGATTTTTAGCATTTTATTTTACAAAAATGACATATGTTTCAATTAAATTTGAAGAAAGAAGTGAAGGGGCAGATGAAATATTAATTTGGATACCACAATCTGCAGTCGCCCTCGGTTCTATAATTTTTTTTATATGTGTATTTCATCATTTGATTAATTCAATACTGGGGAAAAAATTAAATAATTATGAATGAAATATTTTTAACGATTTTTTTTATCTCATTATTATTATTTTTACTAGGTTCAGGAGTTTGGGTAGCTTTAAGCATGATTGCAGTTTCTGCAATTGGAATGATGTTATTCACTACAAGACCAGTTGGTGATGCTATGGCAACAACTATATGGGGAACCAGCTCATCTTGGACTTTAACTGCTTTACCTTTATTTGTATGGATGGGAGAAATTTTATTTAGGACAAAGTTATCAGAAAATTTATTTAAAGGTTTGTCACCATGGTTATCAAAATTACCTGGTGGTTTAATTCATGTTAATGTAGTTGGTTGTGGATTATTTGCAGCTATTTCTGGGTCATCTGCAGCAACAGTTGCTACAGTTGGTAAAATGTCTATCCCAGAATTAAGAAAAAGAAAATATCCTGAAAAAATATTATTGGGTAGTTTAGCAGGATCAGGAACACTTGGATTATTAATTCCCCCTTCAATTATATTAATTATTTATGGTGTCACAATTGAGGACTCGATAGCTAAATTATTTATGGCAGGAATTTTTCCAGGGATAATGCTTGCTATTATTTTTATGCTTTATGTTGTTGTTTGGTCAATAATAAATAAAAAACAAATGCCTAAAATTTCTGAAGAATTTTCTTTTATAGAAAAAGTAAAAAGATCAAAGCAACTTTTGCCAGTTGTACTTTTAATATGTTCAGTTATTGGATCAATTTACACTGGTATAGCAACTGCAACAGAAGCAGCTTCATTAGGTGTTGTGGGTGCTTTAATTCTATCGTTGTTTCAAGGAACACTTAATAAAGATTCTTTTAAATTATCTTTATTAGGTGCTACCAAAACATCCTGCATGATTGCTTTTATTTTAGCAGGATCAACATTTCTATCATTAGCAATGGGTTTTACAGGTTTACCTAGAAATTTAGCTATTTGGATTCAAGAATTAAATTTATCACCCTATATGTTGATTTTTATCTTAACTATTTTTTATATTATCCTTGGAATGTTTTTGGATGGAATTTCAGCTGTTGTTTTAACAATGGCAATTATAGAACCTATGATTAGACAAGCTGGTTTTGATATGATTTGGTTTGGAATTTATCTTGTTATTGTTGTTGAGATGGCGCAAATTACACCACCTGTAGGATTTAATTTATTTGTCCTTCAAGGAATGGCAAATAGAGATATGTCTTTTATTGCAAAAAGTGCATTTCCACTTTTTTTATTAATGATATTAGCAGTAATAATTATTATAATTTTTCCTGAGATTGCTCTGTGGCTTCCAAATCAAATGTCCCAAAATATAAACTAAGATTAATACTTAGATTTCTTGGTTCCTTGAATTATTTCTTTTAGCTCATCATACTCTTCACAATTACAATCTTTTAATATTTTTAATCTTTCTTTTGCAAGGTCAATTCTATTGGTCACAACATAAAGCTCACCTAGGTATTCGTTAATACCTATATGATTAGGCTCTAAAGCTAGCCCTTGAAGATAAAATTTTTCTCCACCTTCATAATCACCAAGTTTCCTTGTTGTAAATCCAAGATAATTTAGTGTATCTGCTATGTTAGGTTTTTTTTCATTAGATTTTATTAAAAGTGTCAAAGCTTTTTCATATCTTTTGTTTGCTTTTTCAATTTTACCTTTTTTTTCATATTTTTTTGCAGATTTAATAATTGTCACTGCTTTGTCATAATTAGATTTTACTTTACTAGAGCTATCATCGCTAGAACCTGCAGAATATGAATTTACAGTAAATAAAATAAATATAAAAAAAGCAAAAATAGTTTTGGTTATCATTAAATAAATTTCTCCATTAAGTTTAAAGGTTTAAGCTCAAGTTTATTATCTATCAGGTTATCTTTAATTGACTTTGCTGTAGCTAATGAACTTTCATTATCTCCATGTATGCATACAGAGTCTATTTCACAAGGTATTTGCTTACCGCTGTGGCAATTAAGCGACTGATTTTTTACCATACTTAATACATGTTTTTTTGCTTGTTCTGGATCAGTTATTAAAGCGTGGGGTTTTTTTCTGGAAACTAAGTTTCCATCATCCTCATAGTTTCTGTCAGCAAAAATTTCACAAGCAATTTTCATATTTAATTTTTTTGCAGCTTCCTCCATTTTTGACCCTGTTGGCACTAAATAGATCAAGTCTTTGCTAATTTCATTTATAGATTTTGCCAAAGTAGTTGCTAAATCAATATCTTCACATGCCATATTATTCAAGGCACCATGAGGCTTAATATGAGTAACAGTCTCCCCATGTTGATTAGCAATTTTTTGTAAAATATCGTATTGGTCAATTATTAACTTTCTAACTTCACTTGAAGAAAGATTAATTCTTTTTCTTCCAAAATTTTCAGGATCATTAAAAGATGGATGTGCACCAATACTGACACTATTTTTTTTAGATATTTGAACTACTTGATTCATAGATTCATTGTCACCGGCATGAAATCCACAAGCAACATTAGCTGAATTTACTATCTCAAGTAAATCTGGATCATACTTATTAGAATGCAGTTTGGATTTTTCTCCTAAATCACAATTGATATTAATTTCCATAGTCTTTATTGTTGAAGTATAACATGGCATGATAAAAAATATATCAAATCTTGGTGACGCAGCTGTTTACTGTGATTTTGGTATTGAAGTAAATAGAAATATTAATTCTGAAGTAATAAAATATTTTAAGGTTATTAAAGAAAAAAATATTGAAGGAATTAACAATATAACGCCTTCGTATAATAAATTAATTATATCTTTTGACTTAAGTGTAACAAATTATAGCAATGTTAAAAATCAAATAGAAAAACTGGATATCAATGAAGTACAAAATAATTCAAATAAGAAATTAGAAATTCCAGTTTGTTGTGATACTTCATTTTCTTTAGACATTGAAAGATTAGAAAAGAAATTAGATTTATCTAAAGAGAAAATTTTAGAAAATTTTTTTAATAAAGAATATTTTTGTTATATGACAGGTTTTATTGCTGGAATGCCTTTTTTGGGTGATTTAGATCAAAATATGAGAGCTCAAAGATTGGAAACTCCAAGAGTAAAAGTTCCCAAGGGATCAGTCGGATTGACAGAACAATTTGCAAATATTTATACCTTTGAAAGTCCAGGTGGTTGGAACATAATTGGTAATACACCTTTGGATGTATTTGATTCCACAAAAGAAAAAGAGCCAAATTTAATTAATCCTGGAGATACAGTTATCTTTAAGCCCATAACATTAGATCAATATAAAAATTATAATGAATAAAAGTTGTTTTGAAATAATAAGAGCAGGAATTAATACAACATTCCAAGATCTTGGTAGAAAAAATTTATATCATATTGGTATTCCTTTTAGTGGAGCCATGGATAATAGAAATTTCTTATTGGCGAACAAGCTAGTAGGTAACAAGCTTGATTTACCAGTTATAGAGTTTGCATACCAAGGACCTCTATTAAGATTTAATGGTGATAAAATTAATATTGTTGTCACTGGAGATGTTATTTTTAAAATGAGAAAGAAAAACAATGAAATCGAAGGAAATTGTTATGAAACTTATCAATTAGAGCAAGGAGATGAAATTGATATCTTATCAACAAAAAAATCTGTTTATGGATACATAGCTATCAATGGAGAATTTGATTTAAAATTTCAATGGGGAAGTTGTTCGGTAAATACAAAAGCTAATATTGGTTCTAATGAAGGTAAAAAATTTAATAATGGTCAAAAAATAGATATCTCTAAAATTAATCCAAATCTAGAAAAGAAGAAAATCAATTATTTTAATTCAAAGATAGAAAGCATAAGAGTTATCAAAGGAACTAATTTTAATTATTTTTCAGAAAAAGGAAAAAGTAATTTTTTTGAAAAAGAGTTTATTGTTTCAAAATTGTCAGATCGAATGGGTATGAGATTAGAAGGAACAAAAATCGAAAATACAGTAAATACCAATATAAAATCTGAAGGTTTATTAAAAGGTGTTATTCAAGTTCCTGGCGATGGTAATCCAATAATTATGATGTCAGATCATGGAACAATAGGGGGTTATCCAAAAATAGGAGTCGTGGTAAGTGCCGATTATGATAGGTTAGTTCAGATATCACCTGGTTCAAAAATAAAATTTAAAGAAACTGATTTATCTGATGCGGAAACTTTATTTAAGTTGTATGAGATGGAAACTCAAAATTTAATCTCTCAAATTTAATGAATATAATTACAAAAATACCTGGTCCATTATTGATATTTTTTGGTGCTTTAAGTTTGAGTTTTGGAGGTCTTATAGTTAAATCTTTTGAAGGATCAACTTTATGGCAAATTTTATTTTGGAGATCGTTATTTTTTTCACTAACTGTGTTAGCTTTTTTAATAATTAGCTATAAAAAGAAAACATTTAAAGCATTTAAAGACTCTGGTTTCCCAGGGTTTTTTGGTGGAATTGTCTTATCTTTTGGTTTTTGTGGTTACGTTTTTGCCATGTACAACACTACAGTTGCAAATACAAATTTTATTATATCGCTACAAATTTTGTTTTTGGCAGTATTTGGATATTTCTTTTTAAAAGAAAAAATTTCAGCAATTACGTTAACCTCAATTATTTTGGCTATGACAGGTGTTTTATTGATGGTGGGTAATTCTTTAACACCAGGTGAATTATCTGGAAATCTCGCAGCTTTTACTATGCCCATCACATTTGCTGTTTTAATTATAATAGTTAGAAAATTTCCAACTGTTGACATGGTTCCTGCACAATTTGTGGCAGGCCTATGTTCATGTTTGATTGGATTTTTATTATCAACAAAAATAATGATATCTCCTCATGATATTTTTTTAGGTTTTCTAGCTGGTTGCTTTCAGGTTGGTTTAGGATTTATATTTATTACAACAGGTGCACGTACAACACCCTCTGCAATGGTAGGTATAATTATGCTTTCAGAATCTGTACTTGGGCCACTATGGGCATTCTTATTTGCAAGTGAAAGAGTACCATTATTTACTATAATTGGAGGAGGAATAATACTTTTTGCAGTATTACTGCAATTTTATTATTTACTTTTTTCAAATAAAAAAAGAATTAGTAATTGACTTATATAGTTAGTTAATAGATTATTCATTTACGGGAGAGACTATAAACTTATTGTAGCGCCGAAGGAGCAACCACCCAGGAATCTCTCAGGCAAAAAGGACCGTAACGTATTAACTCTGGAAAGAGATTAAGTTCTCGCCGAAGGAGCAAAACTCTCAGGCAAATGTACAGATGGGTATAAAGAGTTAATATGGAAATAAAAAAAACATCACTTTATCAATTACACCAAAATAGTAATGCTAAATTTGTAGAATTTGCAGGCTATGAAATGCCTATTCAATATGATCGAGGCATCATTGAAGAACACAAATTTACAAGAGAGCATTCTGGAATTTTTGATGTATCTCATATGGGTCAATTATTTATTTATGGAGATGAATCTTTAACAGAAGATCTAGAAAAAATTTTCCCTATAGATTTAAAAAATTTAAAATTAAATTATTCTAAATATAGTTTTTTAATGAATGATGAAGCTGGAATTTATGATGATTTAATTATTACAAAAATAGAAGGAGGATTTATCATTATTCTAAATGCGGCTTGCAAAGATAATGATCATAAAATCTTAAGTAAATTACTTTTAAACAAGTACGATATGAGTTTAGATGAATCACGTTCTTTAATTGCCATTCAAGGACCTAAGTCAGTACGAATTCTTAATAATATAATCAAAGGTGTTGAGAACCTTAATTTTATGTCTGGAGACTGGTTTATCTATAAAGAGCAAAAAGTATATGTGACCAGATCAGGATATACAGGGGAAGATGGTTTTGAGATTTCAATTGAAAATCATTTAGTTGAGGATTTTACAAAGGAACTCCTAGAAAAAGGTGCAAAACTAATAGGTTTAGGCGCAAGAGATACCTTAAGATTGGAAGCTGGATTGTGTTTATATGGACATGAATTAGATATTAATAAAACACCAATAGAAGCAAATCTTAAGTGGGCAATATCAAAACAGAGAATTGAAAATAGTGATTTTATAGCGTCAGATGTAATAAAAAATCAAATAATAGAAGGTGTCAAAAAAATAAGAGTTGGTATTAAACCAGAAGGCAGAATCATTGCTCGTGAAAAAACAAAAATTTTTAATGAAGATGATTTGTTGGTTGGAGAAGTAACCAGTGGAACATTTGGACCAAGTGTAAATGGTCCAGTAGCAATGGGATATATTGAAAAAGAATTTTCTAAAAAAGATACAAAAGTTTTTCTTGAAGTAAGAGGAAAAAAACATCCAGCAAATATATGTGGATTACCATTTTATAAAAAAAGTTATGTGAAAGGAGCAATTAATGAGTGAAGTTAAGTATTCAAAAGAGCATGAGTGGATTAAAGTTGAAGGAGATATTGGAACAATAGGAATTACTCAACATGCAACTGAAATGTTGGGTGATATCGTTTTTGTTGAATTGCCAGATGTTGGTTCATCAGTTGAAAAAGATGGAAATGCAGGGGTTGTTGAATCTACTAAAGCTGCAAGCGATGTTTACACCCCAATATCCGGAGAAGTTATGGAAAATAATCAAGCTATTGTTGATGATCCAGGAAAAATTAATTCTGATCCAGAAAATGAAGCGTGGTTTTTTAAGTTAAAAATTAAAGATAAAGCTGAGATGGACTCATTGATGAATAAAGAAGAATACGAAAAATTTTCAAAAGAAAGTGGTAGTTAAATGTTAAAAAATGCTCAAAAAGATTTTATCCAAAGACATATAGGCCCTTCTGAAGAAGAACAAAAAATTATGCTCAAAGAGTTAGGATTTAAAAATTTAGATGAGTTAATTGAAAATACAGTGCCAGAAAAAATTCTATTTAAAGACGAATTAGATATAGGAGACCCTAATTCTGAGTACAAAGCACTTAGAAAATTAAAAGATATTTCAAAAAAAAATAAAGTTTATTCAAGTTTCATAGGAATGGGGTATTACGGAACATACACTCCTTATGTAATACTAAGAAATATATTAGAGAACCCAGGATGGTATACGTCTTATACGCCATACCAACCAGAAGTAGCCCAAGGAAGACTTGAAATGTTAATGAATTTTCAACAAATGATAATTGATTTTACAGGTATGGATATTGCTAATGCGTCTTTGTTAGATGAAGGCACTGCAGCAGCTGAAGCTATGGGTTTGAGTTATAGGGTTTCAAAATCAGAGACAAAGAAAGTGTTTATTTCAAAAAACTGTCATCCACAAACTATTGAAGTTGTTAAAACAAGAGCTGAACCTTTAGGGTTAGAAATTATAGTTGGAGATGAAGATGTAGATATTAAGGAGGATATTATTTGTGGAATTATTCAATATCCAGGCACATTAGGAGATATTAAAGATCCTAGTGAAGCTATAAGTAAAATCCATAAACAGAGTGGTAAAGCAGTATTAGTTTGTGATTTATTAGCTTTAGCAAAATTAAAAACACCAGCAGAATTAGGAGCAGATATTGCGGTCGGAAGCTCCCAAAGATTTGGAATCCCAATGGGATATGGAGGTCCACATGCAGCGTTTTTTGCAACTAAAGATGAATATAAAAGATCAATGCCTGGAAGGATAGTGGGTGTATCAGTAGATCGACACGGGAAAAAAGCTTATCGATTAGCACTGCAAACAAGAGAGCAACACATTAGAAGAGATAAAGCTACTAGCAATATTTGTACAGCACAAGCCTTACTAGCAATAGTCTCTGCGGCTTATGCAGTTTATCATGGTCCAGAAGGAATTAAGAAAATCTCAGAAAGTGTTTCACAATTAACTAAAAACTTTGCTGATAAATTAAAGCAGTCTGGGTATGAACTTTATTCAGATTATTTTTTTGATACTGTAACTGTAAAAACTTTTGATAAGACAGATAAGATCTATAAAAATGCGCTAGATCAAGGAGTTAATATAAGAAAAGTAAACTCTGAAATGTTAGCAGTTTCTTTTGATGAGAGAAAAAATCTTTATCGAGCAAATCAGCTATTAAAAATTTTTAATTGTTCTGAAACAATAAAAGAAACGATGAATGAAAGTTTATCCAATATACCAAAAAATCTCTTAAGAACCTCAACTTATTTAGATCATCCTGTTTTTAACAATTATCATTCTGAAACAGAAATGCTTCGATATTTAAAAAGATTAGAAGACTCAGATATAGCGTTAAATAGATCTATGATTGCTTTAGGCTCTTGTACAATGAAGTTAAATGCTGTTGCTGAAATGATACCAGTGACATGGAAAGAATTTTCTCAACCACATCCTTTTTCTCCAGTTGAACAAATGGATGGTTATAGAGAATTATTTACAGATTTAAAAAATTGGCTTAGATCAATTACTGGTTTTTCAGGTGTATCATTACAACCAAATGCAGGAGCTCAAGGTGAGTTTGCTGGCTTGATGGTTATACGTAAATTTCATGAAAAGAATGATGAAACTAATCGAAATGTTTGTTTAATACCAAGTTCAGCGCATGGTACAAATCCTGCAAGTGCACAAATGGTTGGTATGAAAGTTGTTGTTGTTAAATGTGACCAACATGGAAATGTAGATTTTGAAGATTTAAAGAAAAAAGCTGAAGAACATTCTAATAACTTAGCTGCTTTAATGGTTACTTATCCTTCAACACATGGTGTGTTCGAAGAAAAAATAACTGATATTTGTGAGCTTATTCATAATCATGGTGGACAAGTTTATATGGATGGAGCAAATTTAAATGCATTGGTAGGAATTGCTAAACCTGGAAAATTTGGCCCAGATGTTTGTCATATAAATTTACACAAAACATTTTGCATACCACACGGTGGTGGTGGTCCAGGTATGGGACCAATAGCATGTAAAAAACACTTAGAAGTTTTTTTACCAAAACATTCTGTTATTAAAGATTGCGGACCTGCAACAGGAATAGGTGCTGTTTCTGCTGCACCTTGGGGAAGCTCAAGTATTTTATCAATTTCATGGATGTATATTAAGATGATGGGATCTGAAGGATTAAAGAAAGCTTCACAAGTTGCAATATTAAACGCAAATTATATTGCTCATAAATTAAAAGATTCATTTCCAATTCTATATAAGGGAAAAAGTGGAAATGTAGCTCACGAATGTATTATAGACATTAGAAATATTAAGTCAGATACAGGTGTAACTGAGGAAGATATAGCTAAAAGATTAATAGATTTTGGTTATCATGCACCAACAATGTCATGGCCAGTTGCAGGTACCATGATGATTGAGCCAACAGAAAGTGAAAGTTTGAGTGAAATTAATCGATTTTGTTCAACACTTCAAAAAATTAAACAAGAAATAGATAAAATTCATGCTGGTGCCTATGATAAATTAGATAATCCACTTAAGAATGCGCCACATACGCACCTTGAATTAACTTCTAACAAATGGGATCATAAATACGAAAGAGAAGAAGCAGCTTATCCATCTGAATTTTTAAAGCTAACCAAGTATTGGCCGCCAGTTGGTAGAGTAGATAATGTTTATGGTGATAAAAACTTATTTTGTACATGCCCATCCATGGATGAGTACGAAGATACTGCTGC
>Ga0213868_10004127_pt1 | contig 13330 bp, 10 predicted proteins | sample PICome_9_FD_160087 | JGI IMG/M metagenome (GOLD analysis project Ga0213868, IMG submission 160087) | Coastal seawater microbial communities near Pivers Island, North Carolina, United States - PICO127 | ecosystem: Environmental > Aquatic > Marine > Coastal | place: USA: North Carolina...
CTGCCGGCCAGGGCATCGGCTATGCCACTGAAATCCGTCCCGTAGCCGAGGTCATGGCCAGCCTGATCGCCGAAGCCGAAGCCATCGTCCAGTAGCCACCCTCACCCATCATCGCGTCACGCGGGGTCAGACCCCACGTCACGCGGGGTCAGACCCCAGACGACGCGATAGGCCACGCGATGCAGCTACTGAAGCCGAAGTAGCGGTCATCGCCCTGGACGGTCTTGTCACGCGGGGTCAGACCCCACGTCACGGCGGGTCAGACCCCAGACGACGCGATCCAGGACCTCGGGCATGTGCGACCCTTCAGGTTTCTGGAAGAGCCCGAGGCGAGCGGTACTACTGCCAGCGAGCGCGGAGGTCGGCTTTGACGACCTTCCCTACGGGGTTGCGAGGAAGTGCGTCGATGGTCTCTAAGCGCTCGGGCAGCTTGTAGCTGGCGATTTTCTGCGCCCGCAAATGTTCGACGACGGCATCGAGGTCGGGCTCACTCTCTGCAGCGGCGACCACGAAGACGCCGACACGTTCGCCCAAGTCATCGTCGGGGTATGCAACGACTGCACACTCGGCGACAGCGTCGTGTGATGACACCAGCGTTTCGATCTCGGCAGCCGACACGTTCATACCACCACGGATGATGATGTCTTTCGCTCGATCCACGAACCGGTACAGCGTGCGAGGTCCACCGCTGTCGGCAATCTCGAAGATGTCGCCGGTGCGGTAAAAACCAACGTCGTCGAACTCGGATCCGTCGGACTCCAGGTAACCGCTGAAGATGGTGGGCCCGGCAAAACGAAGCTCACCCTGCTGGCCGGGTTCAGTGATCTCCTCGTCGGTCTCGAGATCCACGAGCCGGGCCTCGATACCGAGCCTGGATGGTGCTGGGAAGTACCTAGCCCGCTCGTTCGGATCAGGAACGCTGGCCATGGTCGACAGCATGGCGGCGCCTTCGTTCGAGCCGAAGACGTTCACAATCTCGATGCCGCGATCCTGCCAACCCTCGACCATCCATGGTGCGAGTGGTGCCGAACCTGAACTGATCTTGCGAATGTGGGACATGTCGATCGAATCGAGCATGGCCTCGTTGCCCAGCAACATGTTCAGTAACGGTGGTGGGGCGACCGTGTAGCTAATCGCCTCGGAACCGATCTGGCCCAGGAACACCGGCAGATCGATCGGGTGATGCAACAGCAGAGTGCTACCAGTCTGTAACCACGGCACCAACATGCCACCTATGCCCGCCAGGTTCACGACAGGAAAAGGACACAGGATGCGTTCGTCGGCGGTGAGATCGAGCTCGGTCACTTGCACATCCGAACTTGCCAACCACATGTTGTGAGCCCGAGGCACACCTTTGGGTGTTCCGGTTGTGCCCGACGTCCAGCAGATCGTGGCAACATCGCTCGGGTCTGCCACATGCGGTTCGGGCACCGGAGCCGGACCTTCAGGAAGAGACAACGGCGTTGCTCCTTCGATGCTCGCAGGACCAAACGTAAACATCGCAGCGTCGAACTCGGCCAGCACACCCATCGATGTTTCCAGGATGTCGTCGCGGTCAGGTCGGCCAGCCGTGATCAGATGACGTGCCCCCGAGGTCGCGAGACCATGACGTAGTTCGTGCTCCCGATGTTGGATCGGGAACGGTGTTGCCACCGCACCAATACGGAAACACGCGAGCAGCGAGATCGGTAGCTCAACCGCGTTAGGCAATTGGATAGCAACCGCGTCTCCCGCTGCCACGCCGGCGGCCTGCAACGCAGACGCCACGCCGTTCACCGCATTATCCACGTCACCCCAGCTCAACCGCTGCGGTTCGCCACTAAAGAACGACGCCCTGTTGGGTGCGTCGATCAGTGCTTCGGTGTCGGGGTGCGCGGCGACTGCCCGCTGCACGAATAGGTCCAGGGTGGTCATAACTCAGTACCGTATTACGTGCCCCAAACCTTAGAACAGCTCCGATGACTCTCACGATCGGTTTCGCCACGCCGACCAACCTCTGGAACGAGTCATTCGACGAGAAACAACGGATCCTTCAGCACATCGAGGATGCCGGGATCGACCAGGTGTATATGGCCGATCATGTGTCGTTTCGAGATGGGTCCGGCACTGATGGTTTCGTTGAAATTGCTGCGCTCTCACAGCTTCACCCATCGCTGAAAGTCATGATCAGCATCTATCTGTTGGCGTTGCGCCATCCGCTTCCCGTCGCTCGCCAACTCGCGACCATGTCCACGATCGCGCCCGACCGGGTCATCCTTGGTGTCGGCGTCGGAGGCGAGGACCGCCATGAGATCGAAGTATGCGGCGTCGACCCCCGCACTCGCGGCCGACGCACGAATGAGTGCCTCGAAATCATCCAAGGGCTAATGACCGGCAACCCCATCGACTTCTCGGGCGAGTTCTTTGAGCTGGAACAAGCACGAATTAAGCCTGCGGTTACCCCTGCTGTACCAATCATCGTCGGCGGGCGATCAAACGCAGCACTCACCCGAACAGCCCGGTATGGCGACGGTTGGGTCGGCACATGGTGCTCGGCACGGCGTTTTGCAGAGGCGATCGAAATTGTCGCCACCGAAGCCGACGCGCTCGGCCGAGACTCGGTCGACTGGCAACATGGCTATCAGCCATGGGTTGGTGTGGGAGATACCACAGAGCAGGCCAAAGCCTCGGTGGCAGAGGCCATGGAATCGTTCTACAAGGTGCCGTTCGCTGCGTTCGAGAAGTACACGCCATACGGCACGCCCGCTCAGATCGCCGATGCCCTGCGCCCCTATGTCGAGGCTGGCTGCTCCATGCTCAACCTCAAGGTTGTGACCGGCAACGACACAACCGCCGACGCAGCGGTTCAAGCAGCCGGCGAAATCGCCGAGCTGTTGCGAGCATGAACTCCGCTTAGGAACATTTGACTACCTTCAGACGGCCCAGTCACAACTACTCGTCACTACTCCTCGTCATGACTAAGAATTGGCAGCCGATGTGTGGCGGTGCGGAACTCGCTCGGCCCTAGCTGAACGACAGGCGTCTGAGCCGCCGGTTCTTCTGGCTTCGCCATGTCACGTAGCGTTGAGCGGTGAGCACTTCCTTGCCATTCGTGAATGGCCCCATCGAGATCATCGGTTGTCATGCCGAAGGCGAAGTCGGCGATGTCATCGTTTCCGGCATCGACCCACCTCCTGGCGAGACACTGTGGGAACAACGCAGCTGGATTGACGCGGACCAGCGACTACGCCAGCACGTCCTGAACGAACCTCGTGGGGGTGTCTTCAAACATGTGAACCTGTTGGTGCCGGCCATCGACCCTCGAGCCGACATCGGCTTCATCATCATGGAGCCAGCGCACACGCCGCCGATGTCCGGCTCGAACAGCATCTGTGTCGCGACCGTGGTGCTGGAGACCGGCATCGTGCCAATGATCGAACCCACGACCACGCTCGTGCTTGAAGCTCCAGGCGGCCTGGTCGAGGTCACGGCAACGTGCGCCAATGGCAAGGTCGAGAAGGTGACGGTGCGTAATGTGCCCGCGTTTGTCGCCCAGCGTGACGCACAGCTTGAGGTCCCTGGATTCGGTACCTTGCGTGTCGACACCGCGTTCGGAGGAGACAGCTTCGTGATGGTTGATGCCGCTGACGTCGACCTCGCGATCATTCCTGAAAACGGTCGCGAGCTTGCAAGCCTTGGCACCGAACTGATCCGGGCTGCAAATGAGCAACTGGTGTTCTCACACCCGACCACTGACTGGCGGCACTTCTCATTCAGTCAAATTGCAGGGCCACTCGGGCAGCTCGACGACGGCACCCACACAATGCGCAATACGGTGGTCATCGAACCCGGCAAACTCGATCGGTCACCAACCGGTACCGGCGTCTCGGCTCGTATGGCACTCCTTCACGCACAAGGGGTCATGCACGTGGGCGACACGCTTCGAATGCAATCGGTCATCGATAGCCAGTTCGTCGGCCACATCGAGTCGGTCACGACCGTGGGTGATCTGCCAGCGATCGTGCCACTGATCTCTGGCACCGCGTGGCGAACCGGCCGGTTCACCTTCGAGCTCGCCCCTTCGGACCCGTGGCCGCTCGGCTATCGAGTCACCGACACCTGGGGCACCGGCCAATAACCGCCGATAACCGCTCATCGAACCACTGCAGAGGTACACCTATGGCTGACTACTCCGAACTCATGGACCGATTCCGGGCCGCCTATATATCGGGCGAGCCGGACAAGCTGCGCACCGTTCTGGCGCCCGGCTTCCAGTGGCACAACCATTACTTTCTACCCTCGGACCCTCGGCCAACTGGTCGGGTGTTGCATGGCATCGACGAGATGATGATCGAGCTGTTGTGGCGGAAGGAAAACTGGAGCAACGTGCGCTTCGTTGGTCTTCGCGAGCAGTTCGCTCCCGGCCTCGTCACCCAGACATTCACGATCTCCGGTGTTGATCGAGGCACTCCGTTCGAAAACGCAGCCGTCGACCTCTACGCGATAACTGATGACAACCTCATCGCCAAGAAAGACACGTACTGGAAGTACGCCGGAGGTTGAGCACTACAAGCTGGCCCTTAGAAGGGGGACGCGCGGAGTTCGTGTTTCTTCACCTTCCCAAGCGCGGTGCGAGGCAAGGCATCGACCACCCGGAGTCTGCGGGGCTGCTTGAAACGAGCCAGACGCTGGTCGCACCACTCGCGGAGATCAGAGAGTTCGAGCGCTGCGCCGGGGGCAAGAACGACAACGGCGACTGGCACTTCGCCCCATTGATCGTCACCCTCACCGACGACCGCCACTTCGGCGATTGCCGGGTGTTGTGCCAACACCGGTTCGAGCTCGGCGGGATAGATGTTTTCGCCACCGGAAATCACGACATCTTTGATGCGATCCGAGATGTAGATATACCCGCGGTCGTCTCGGTAGCCGACGTCACCGGTTCGAAACCAGCCGCCAGGTGCAAACGCTTCTTCCGTCGCCTGGCTGTTACCCCAATAGCCGGTGAAGATGTTCGGACCACGCAGCCACAACTCCCCCGGCTCGCCGTCGACAACATCGACGCCACCGGGCCCGACCAACCGCAGCTCGGTGTGGGCAGCGGCTTTCCCGCATGATCCGATGTTGGCTGCGGCCTCGTCGTAACCAAGAACGACCGCCGTCGGACCGGTCTCGGTGGTGCCATAGACCTGACCCACGGGTACGCCTCGGTCGAAGAATGGCTGCATCACTGCGGCCGAGACAATCGACGAACCCGTGTTGATGCCCCGAAGGGACGACAAGTCGGTGTCATCGAAGTTCGGCTGGGCGGCAACCGCGCTGAGCATGGCAGGCACAAGCAGGGTTTGGGTGACGCTGTACTTCTCGATTTGGGACAACACTGCGGCGGGGTCGAATCGTCGTTGGAGCACAACCTGGCCACCGGCATACAGCGTCGGCAACGTCTGGATATTCAGGCCACCTACGTGGAACGTGGGCAGCGGCGCGATGATGCAATCGTCGCCGGTGATGCCTTGATGATCGATGCTGTTCAGCACGGTGTACTGCATTGCGTCGTGGCTCAACATGGCACCCTTGGCCTGTCCGGTCGTACCCGAGGTGTAGACCATGAGGACGGTCGTCTCTGGGCCAATCGTTGCTGAGGCAAGCGGATCATTGTTCGTCGCCACCAACGGATCGACGTCGAGATTGTGGACGATAGACCCGGGTGATGCCTCGGTGAGCAGTCCCTCGAAACCATCGGTGACCATCAGGATCGCGGGTGTGCAATCGGCGATCTGGATCGCAAGCTCGTTGGCTGTTAACCGGTTGTTAAACGGCACGAAGATGGCACCGACGTGCGACGACGCAAACAGCAACTCGAATAGTTCGAGCCGGTTTAAGCCGCAGTAGCCGACACGATCACCCAGTTCGATACCAGCTTCGACCAGCGAACGGGCCACGACCTCGATCCGGCCGACGAACTCGGCATACGAGACGGCCTGATCCTCGAAGTGGAACGCCAGCCGATCCGTCTCCGCCCATGGCCGGATCCAATCGACCAGGCTCATGGCTGCACGGCGCGCTGGGCGCAATCGACACGACTCACCGGGTGAGCTTATAGTCGGACACAATGGCGATAGAAGAAGAGCCCCGCCGCCGCATGGAACGGCGCACGCCGGTATGGGAACCGCCAGCCGATGTGGTTGCACTCATGGGCGACGTTTCCGGCAACGAGCTGAACGGCTGGGATGAGCCCGACGTTCGACAGCCCACGCTGGTCATGTGGGCCAATCCAGCCAAACTGGCCCATGGTGCGGTGCAGGTTCGTATGACCGAAGAGTTCGTGGCCCATCCCGAACTCCAAGGCGTATTGCGCATGAACGACCGTCATGAACCGGCCACCATCGCCGTCCAAAAGACAGAACGTTCGCCCGACGATTGGGTCGCTGCGCTGACCGCCTTTGCCGCAAGTCCACAGGGACATCATGTAGAGCTCGTTGGTGTTACACAACCCAGGGCTGAATGGTTCTTCGAAGGACGCTCCAGTGATCTCCCCTGGATCGTGCTGCTCGCGGTCGCCATGGATCATGACCAACTGGCAACCGCTCCAGAACACACATCCGCTATCGAGGTCCACCGCCAATACAACCGAGGCACATCGGCGGCCCGAGCACTCGCCGACTGGTTCCGTGGCCAGGGTTTCCGAGCCGACGGCCATGGCGGGCCCGGTGCGGGGCCGATCCAGATGGTCCCCGCAGCCATTGAAGCTGGGCTGGGTGAACTCGGCAAACACGGGTCACTAATCAACCGGGAACTGGGTTCATCATTTCGACTCGCGGCGGTGTTAACCGACGCGCCACTCAGGGCCAGCGCTCCTGACTCGTTCGGTGTCGATGACTTCTGCACTGGCTGCCGTATCTGCACCGACGCCTGTCCGCCCGATGCCATCGCCCCTGACATGCGACTCGTGCGGGGCGTGACCAAGTGGGCAGTCGACTTTGATCGATGCTTGCCGTACTTCGCCCAAAGCTACGGCTGTGGCATCTGTATCGCCGTGTGCCCATGGTCAACACCGGGTGCGGCGCCCCGTCTGGCCGAGAACATGTTGCGCAAGCAACAACGCCGCGAAAAGTTACCTCCCCAGGGGACGTAACTTTGCAGATGACTAACCCCTTGACCGCACGTAACGATGGGGTTTTAGGGTTGCCACATGTCTTCTTTTGACCAGCTTCCCACCGAGGTTCAAGCGGCACTCGCGACCGACATGACGATCGACATAACCACGATCGGTCGACGCAGCGGTGAGTCCCGCCGCATTGAGATCTGGTTCCTGAACGTCGACGGCGTGATCTACATCACCGGTACTCCGGGACCCCGCGATTGGTTTGCGAATCTGGCAGCGGACCCGTCGTTGATCTTCCATCTCAAAGAGTCGGTGGTCGCCGACCTACCCGCCACTGCGACCATTGTCGACCAGCGCGACGAACGAGCGAGCGTCTTTCACGCACCCAGTGCAGCGTGGTACCTCAACCAGGGCGACAGCTTCGACTCATTGCTCGCCCATGCGCCAATGGTGCGGTTGGATTTCGACTAGCAGCTAACTTGCACTGCGTTCTGCGGCGGCAACGGTGTTCGCCATAAGCAGCGTGCGGGTCATCGGTCCCACGCCGCCAATGCGAGGTGACAACCAGCCAGCGATCTCCTCGACAGATTCATGAACATCGCTCACCAGCTTGGGACCCTCGAAACTCACACCAGCGGCAACAACAGCAGCACCGGGTTTGACCATGTCGGCGGTAATCATCCGGGGGGCACCCGCGGCAGCGATCAAGATGTCGGCCTGACGGGTGTAGTGGCCGATGTCTTCGACACCGGTGTGCACCACGGTCACCGCAGCATTGGCCATGTCCCGCTTGAGCGCCATCAGGTTGGCCAACGGGCGACCGATCGTGAGGCCACGGCCAACGATGACGACATGTTTGCCCTTCACCGGCACCTCGTAGTGCTTCAGCAGCAGCTGAATACCGGCAGGCGTGCAGGCAACCGGCGCGTCGACGCCCTGCACGAGTTTGCCCAGGTTCACCGGGTGGAGGCCGTCGGCATCCTTCTCGGGAAGAACCCGGATCAGCGCAGCCTCGTAGTCGAGACCCTTCGGAAATGGGTACTGAATGATGTACGCATCGACCGATGGATCGTCGTTGAAGTCGTCGACCACCGCATCGATTTCATACTGACGAGCCGTAGCGGGCAGCCGCACCTCGCGCGAGCCCATACCCAGCTCTTGCGAATCGCGATGTTTCATCGCCACATAGTTGGCCGACGGACCATCGTCGCCTACGAGCAGCGTGCCAAGGCCGGGCGTGATGCCCCGATCTGCCAATGCTTCTATGCGGATGCGCAAGTCGTTCTTGATCTCTGCGGCGACCAATTCACCGTCGAGTTTGATCGCAGTCATGAGCTTCTTTCAAGAGTTGTCGCCGAAGGCGTTCGCAGTGAAAACTACCGCCGTCGGCCCACCCATTGCTGCCAATGTTGATGACGAAGCAATATCAGTCGCTCACGCTCAGAGCGAACCAGCGGTCGTATAACCAATCAGCGGTTTCCCGAGCCAGCCACGAACCAGATTCCGGACAAAGGTTCGTACCGTTTCGAGCGCAATATAGAACGCAGGGAACGAGAGCAAGACGAGCACCGTAGAGCTGACAAGGCCGCCCATGAGGGTGAAGCCGAGTGACTCCCAGAATGGGTCTGCGAGTGACAATGGGAGCAGACCAGCCACGGTGGTGATCGTGGTCGCAACCAATGGACGGAAGCGACTGGTCACGGCCGAACCAATGGACTCGCCGATCCCGGTGCCGTTGCGTCGTTCCTGGTTCGCTGCATCGACCAGCAGGATCGTGTTGTTCACGGCCACACCAATGAGCGCGATGAAACCGACAACTGCCAGGAAGCTCAATGGGTTATCACTCAGCATCAGCGCACCGAACACGCCGAAGAAGCTGAACGGGATCGCTAGGAAGATGAGCATCGACTGAGCGAGTGAGCGGAACTGGATGGTGAGCAACAGCAGCATGAGCGCGAGAGCGATAAGACCTGCGTACTGCAGGCCTGCAAAGTCGTCCTGGTTATCTGACTCGAGACCGAAGTCGAAACCCAGTGCGTCGGGCGCAAGACCACGAGCTTCGAGAACGTCTCCTGGATAGTCCTCAGCAAGGAGTTCTTCGGTCGATGTCAAGATCCCTGAGATACCGCTGTCTTCGTCGTACTTGGCCCGAACTTCGATGTAACGAGCGCCATCGGTACGAGCAATCGAACCATCGGTCGAGATCCGAGCGTCGACGATGGTCACCGTCTCGGAGCCAGAAGGAAACTCCTGACCGACCAAGACCGTCTGCAGCTCGGAGGCGAACGCCTGTGCTGCCTCGACATTGTCATCATCGACACTGATCTGCATTGCGAAGGGGAACTCTTCTACCGGTGGGCCATTCTCTAGCTGGCCGATCGTGACCCGTGCACCTTCGATCCCGACAAGCCGCTCTTCGATCTGTTCGACGAATTCGGGTGACTTTGTCGGGCGGCTGCCGATCGCTGTGAGATCGATGAAGGCCTGAACCAGCCGCTCATTACCGCGTGCATATTGGGCTCGTAGGAGATCTTCGCCAAGCACTTCGACAACTACCTCATCGATCTGAGCGGAGATGGCTTGGGCTTCGTCGATTGTGGTCCCAGCTGGAAACTCGGCGCTAAGGGACAAGCCAACGGAGTCCTTGCCCTGGGGAAAGATGCTGAAGCCGAGCCCACCGGCGAAGCCAAGGCCCGAACCGATAGCAAAGAAGGCGAAGAAGGCAAGGACCAAACCAACAAGCCAGCCTTTCGGTCCGTTTCCTGATGGATACGCAGCCAGTCGACCAGCGGCGGCGGCAACCGACTTTTCGGCTCGAATGATCGAGTTGTTTGGCTTCTGGCCTTTGAGCAGGAAGAGCCGTCCAATTACCGGAATGAACACGATTGAGAACAGGAACGACAGCAGCAGCGTGATCATCACGGTTGCTGGAATGGGTCGAATGAACTCGCCGAGGATGCCGCCAATGAACAACATCGGCGAGAACACGACAACCGTGGTGAGCGTGCCAGCGAACGACGCTGCGCCAACCCGGTCGATGGCTCGGCGAACAACACCGACAGACTTGATCTCTTCAGACGAGTCAGGCTCGTCTCTATTGGCGTCGATCGACTCGGATATCACGATGGCATCGTCGACCAGCAGCCCGAGCGTCAGAATCAAGCCGAATAGGGTGATCGTGTTGAGCGTGTAACCAACCGCCCACAGGCCGACGAGCGCCCCCATCAGCACCAGTGCCATGAAGCCAGCGGTTAACACAGCAACTCGCCAACCAATGAGCAGCAGGCTCACTGCGGCGACGGCGAGCAGGCCGGAAAGCAGATTGCGGGTCAACGACGAGATCTGCTGGCGGACACCGGTAGCAAAGTCAGCGGTGATCTCTGCTTGGAAACCGTCGTCGAGCGGGGAATCAGCAGAGTCGAGAAGGTCCTGCACGAGATCGGTGAAGCCCAAGACATCGAGGCTCGATGTGTCGTTGCGGACCACACCCACAGCGATGGCTTCCCGGAAGTCGCCGGGGCCGAGCGCAACCCGAGTGAAACGAGTGAGACGAGTCTCCTCTGCGCCGGTGTCCGGGTCGATGGAATCGGTCAGCAGATCGCGGACGACTGCTTCAGAAATGTCGCCGATGCCATCAAGGTAGATAGCCAGTGCAGAGGCTTGTTGTTGGAGTTGTTCGGGGGAGGCATCGGCGGGGCCAACGACCGAAACAAGCAGGTCGTAACTGTCAATGAACTTGGCCGCGTTGACCGATCGGTAGTCAGCTTGGGCGCCAGGCGGGAGTTCAATGTTCAGTGCGGCAAGTCGCTCTGTACCAATAGAGCTGTCGACCGAACTTTCGAACTCGACGAAAACCAGAAACGAGCTGGGTCGTGCCTGGGTTTGCACTTCGATGACGTCGGGGACGTCGGCGAATGCTTCTGCCAATGGCACGGTGACCTCAGCATCAACAGCGTCGGCGTCGTCGACGAAGTAGGTGCCAGTGACGATTGCTATTGGGGTGTTGATCGGAGGGAAACCCTCTCGGTCTAGACCAAAGCCGTACGCGGACACGCCAGCGATGAGCAATATGACCATGAATCCGAGCGTGATCTGCCACCGTCGGGTTGCCGACGTAGCAATAGACGTAATCACAGAACGACGCGGTTCCGCAGCCATAACTTCTCCCTCGCCACCGCGCTGCATTGGGGATGCGGTGGTGTGCACAAGTGCTTCCTAAACGCTACTCAGTCGTAGCTTTCGCCAGCGCGCTCTTCGGCAGGTTCCATCTGAGCCAGATGTCACAGCCTGCTCCCATGTGTGTGCTCGTTCCGAGCCCCAAAAGAAGGAGCTCCACCGCCCACGTGCGCGAGTTTCGAGCCCCCAGGCGAGAAACTCGGTTAGTGAGCGCAGCGAACGCCGACTACCCGTGGGCGAGAAAAGCCCCCAGGACCGCTGACCAGCGCAGCAACACGCGAGTTTCGAGCCCCCAGGCGAGAAACTCGGTTAGTGAGCGCAGCGAACGGCGACTACCCGTGGGCATCGGTGCCGGCTAGAGCCACGACGGCTGGCGATGGCACGATGCCGTCGTTGAGGTCGGCTGCGTCGATGGGCTCACCCCATGTGCTGGTTAGCGGCACCACGCCGGCCCAGTGGGGGCCAGCGATGTCTTCGGCGTCGTCGATTGGGTCCCCACCACGAATCTTTGCTGACGCTTCGGTCAGTGGCACCGACAGCACCAAGGTTTGTTTGTAGTCGATCTCGCTTGGGGGGCGTGCGGTGTCCCAGATCGGTGCAATGTGATCGTTGATGACCTTGAGTGCATCGGCCTGATCGGCAGGGTCAGTAACTGGTGAGGCGAGACCTCGGATGACCACCGAGCGATAGTTCATCGAGTTGTGCAGTGGGCTCCGAGCCACAACGAGACCGTCAACGATGGTCACGGTGATGCAGACATCGATACCTCGTCCACCACGAAGCATGGCGTTGGCTATCGATCCATGGATCAGGATGTCGTCGCCCCGCACCCCGTACGCCATCGGCAGCACGATGGGGCCGTCCTCAGTCGTGACACCAACGTGAGCGATCATGCCGGCTTGCAGAACCCCTCGGATCTCATCGGGGCTGTAGACAGCACGATTGGTGCCGCGTTTCATGGTCGTGCGGGCAGAGGCGGGGCCGTGTTCAGTCATGACGAATATCCTTGCTGTCATCCACTTCAACGAGAGTCAAAGTGGTCATCATGCACTAGTTATGTACTAGTACATTGCGCATTTCTAGCCGATACATTATGTGCCATGACGGCCATCTCGGCAAGAACAATTCGTGCCGACATCGAAGCCCGTATTTCGTCTGGTGATCTCAATAGCGGTGATCGTCTGCCATCGGTGCGCATGCTTGCTGGGGAACTCAACGTCGCTCCAGCAACAGTGGCCGCGGCCTACCGCGAGCTCCGGCTGCGAGGGATGGTCAGCGGCCGAGGTCGGCAAGGCACAAGGGTGGCGCCAGCTCGCCGGGTGGCGCCGACTGTTCACGCCGAGCTCCCCGATGGCCTCATCGATGCGATGTACGGCTCGCCTGACCCTGAACACTTGCCGCCGCTCGGACCGGCGCTCGAGTTTGCGGCGTCGCTCCCCCAGCCCCGATATGGCGGGCCCCTCATTGCGGCGCTCCTCGCCGATGCCGCCCGATCCCGATTCGCCGCCGACGGCGTCGATGCCACCAACCTTACGGTGACCTCCGGCGCCATGGACGCAGTCGAGCGGGTGTTGTCCGCGTTTGATCTTCGTATCGGCGATCGCATCGGTGTCGAGGACCCTGGCCATATTCCCGTCCACCAGATTGCACGTAGTGCCGGGCTTGAGCTCGTGCCATTGCCGGTTGATGAACATGGCATCACCCCTACTGGCCTCGAAGCCGCATTAACCAAAGGCCTTGCTGCAATTGTGGCCACTCCCCGAGCGCACAATCCGACCGGGGCCGCATTCACTGCTGAACGAGCACAAACGCTGACCAACTTGCTGGCACGTCATCCGGCCACCGCACTCATTCAGGACGACCATGCCGGCTTAGTTGCGGGAGTCGACTATCACCCGCTTGCCCCACCTGGGCCGCGATGGGCCACCATGCGTTCGCTCGGCAAGTCGTTTGGTCCAGACGTACGGGTTGCGCTCGTCGTCGGCGACGAACAGACCATTCACCGGGTCAGCGTGGGGCTCAGCAACGGCCCTGGCTGGGTGAGTTTCATCCTCCAACGGGCGGCTGCGT
>Ga0213868_10004128_pt1 | contig 13329 bp, 12 predicted proteins | sample PICome_9_FD_160087 | JGI IMG/M metagenome (GOLD analysis project Ga0213868, IMG submission 160087) | Coastal seawater microbial communities near Pivers Island, North Carolina, United States - PICO127 | ecosystem: Environmental > Aquatic > Marine > Coastal | place: USA: North Carolina...
TACATTATCCCAAGAATATACGAAAGCAACGGTAGGTATCCCTAAATCTTTAGCTGCCAATAAGGCGCTTATAGATTGTGTAGCACGTTGCGTTGTACACAACACTATGTCTGGCTTATGGGTTTGTAACTGGGCTTTGCAATAAGCATATTTTGGATTTTTACGCTCGATACTGTTTATTTTTTCTCGGATGCGTTCTATACCTTTTTCGGAATTATTAAGGACTATTAATAGCCTAATGAACACTGTTTTAAATGTGTTTTTTATGCCTTTATATGAAAATGGAAATTTGTATGTTGAGTAAACCTTATCATTAAATTTCTTTTCAGAAACATTTAGTTCTATATGCTTTCTAGCTCTTGAATATAATGGTGTTAAAGGATGAATTTGATGATTTTCAATCTTTAGCTCTTTAAAACCTAAATTGTCTTTTAATGAGAAAATGGTGTTGTTCCAATACGTAATATCGAAGCCTTTATTATCGCCTATTTCTTTAAAATCTGTAAAAGCAAAATTTCTTAAACCAACACCATCAGGAAAAAAAACAAATACTTTTTTATTCATATTAATAGATAAATATTAATCCTTTTTGTTTTTTAATTTTTCGCGTTGTACCGCTTCAATAGGCAAAATATCTTGTGATTTAAAACTTAGTGCTTTATGAACTGCATTCAAATCTCTTGACAACTTCCGCAAACCCATAGGCTCTAAGGACGCTGCATGGTCGGTTCCTTTCCAGGTTCTGTCAATAGTATAATGTCTTTCTATAATATTTGCACCTAAGGTAAAAGCTGCAACATCGACGGCAATACCCAGATGGTGACCAGAAAAACCTATATGCTTTACATCATTACCATAGAGCTCATTCAAAATATTGATATCCAAAAGACTTACATCTTCAAAAGGCACAGGATAGCCTGATGTACAATTGTATAGCACTAAGTCCTTATTTCTACTTTTTCTTTTGAAAAGGTTTACTAAATCTTCAATTTCAGATTTGGTAGTCATTCCTGTTGAAATATGTAATTCGCCTTGATAATTTTCACATAACCACTCCAACATCACTAAATTATTATTGCAAGCAGATGGGATTTTAATAAACTCTGGCTTAAGCGATGCTATTTCTTTGGCAGAAGTTAAATCCCAAACAGAGGATGAATAAGTAATCCCTATTTCCTCACAATATGATTTTAATATTGCATGTTGATTAACATCAAATTCTAGATATTCTCTGTGAGCGCCATAAGTGTCACCATATGAATTTGCGGGGTTTGGGTGAGGCTGATTATATTGTTCTTCGGTTAAAAGCTCTTTATTATTGCGTTTTTGAAACTTAACAGCATCGGCATTACAAAATATCTTTGCGACTTTGATAAGCTCTTTAGCAATTTCCATGTCGCCTTTATGATTGCAACCTATTTCTGATATGATATAAGGTTTTTTGTATGTATCCATTAATCTATTAACTATTGTTTAATTGTGTAATCGCATTACACGAAAATTTTCAACTTATAACTCAACTCAAATGGCTTCGACAAGCTCTGCGTGACAAACGTATTCTAAAACACTAACACCACTGTCAGACTGAGCTTATCGAAGTCCTATTTAATCTATTCCTTCGTTAGCACTTCGACAAGCTCTGCGTGACAGGCATAATCTAATCACCTTTACCATATTCGGTATAATTTTTTGAATACTTCACCAACTTATCCCAATCTTCATTAATCAATGCTAGTTTTTTTCTTCTACTCCAACCTTTGATTTTCTTTTCAAACATAATTACTTGATTGGGTTCGGTACACATTTCCAACCACACTAATTCCAATGGTCTTCTTTGATATGTATAAGCATCTTTATCAATACCTTTATTATGTTCTTACAATCGTCTTTCGACGTTATTTGTCACTCCTGTAAAATAAGAATCATCTTTACATTTAACTATATAAACAAAATAGTTTTTCATGATTAATATTTTGTTTTCAATAGCGCTTCGACAAGCTCAGTATGACAAAACGTGTTCAAATATTAAAACCGTTTATTATAGTTTGTTATAAACTGACATGCCTCACGAATAGCACCTGCTCCTGAATTTTTAGAAAGCACAACATCTGCATTTAGTTTTACAACATCTTTAGCGTCATTGGGAACTAAAGACCAACCTACACTACAAATATTAGTTAAATCGTTTACATCGTCACCCATGTAGGCAATATTATTAATAGATATATTATGTTCTAAAACAAGATGTTGTAGTAGGGAATATTTGTCTTTCACATCTAAAAAAACATGCTCAATCTTTAGTTTTTTCATACGCTTGGCTACCAATTCAGATTGCTCAGAAGTCATAACCATAACCTCAACATTAAACTGTCTTAAAATTTCCAACGCCATACCATCACGCATATCAAAATTTTTAGAAAGCTCACCTTCTTTGCTATAAGCAACCGTTCCATCAGTAAAAACACCATCAACATCTAATATTAAATGGGTAATTTTTTCTGAATTTTTAGCTCGTTTTTGACGCTCAATAAGCAAAGTCTCTATAGCTATCCAATCACTTTCCGAATCTATTTCTAACAAAGAATCTTCTGGCATTTTTACAATAGCTATTTTATCTCCTAATCTATTTTTATTTTTCTGTAAAGCAGCTTTTGTAACCGAATAAACAGCGCCATTTTCAACCAACAATCCTTCAAAATCTTGACGTCTTGGCCTATTTAAGGGATCATAATTTATAGGTGTTCCATTTTCATTCCACAAAAAACGATGGGTATTCACAACGGTTAAAGCCGAATCAAAATTGGTTTCAAGTTTTTCTAAACAGCGATTAATATCTGTTCGTGTTGTAAAAGGTGATGTGGCTTGAAGTAAACAAAACGCATCAAAATCATAGTTTATTTTTTCACAGAATTCAAGCATGGCCATTTCGGTAGAGGCGGTGTTACTGGCACTTTCGTCACTTCTTAAAAAGGCTTTCACTTTTTTTGTCCAGCAATATTCATTATTTATAAAATCAATAATTTCCTGATCGTCTGTGTATACATATACTTCATCAAGCTTAGAAAAAACAGCTTCTCCTAAAACCCATGTAAACAATGGTCTACCAACCATTTTTCGTTTGTTTTTATTTGGAATACCTTTAGATCCTTTTCGCAAAGGGATAAAACCTATTTTTTTCATAAAATTATTATCATAGTATCAAAAGCTAAAATACATTTTTTTATCAATGAAACATACAGAACACCGCAAAAGCAAGTCCTAATTACAGCTTTTTAATTAAGATAATCACTTATTTCTGAAGTAAAAAGAGCAGCTCCATTATTAAACAAATGAGTTTCATCTTTAAAATACTTTATATTTTTATATCTCACATCAGTAGTATCAAATAAAATAACTTGTTTTTTATCAGGGATTAATTGTTTAAAACGTATTAAAAATGAATTATTGAATATTTTGTAATTAGGAGGAAAAACATAAAACAATTCAATACGCTGTTTATCACATAGCTTTTGAATATTTTTAAATGCTTCAAGTTTACTGCCATTTTCCTCTTTAGCATCATAATCGAAGCTTTTATTAGAATAATTAAATACGCCTTGTTTTTTTAATTCTAATAAAAATGATCCATGTGATGTTAAAATATACCCATCTTGGATTTTACGTTTTTTCAAATTAAAATCCTCTCTATTCACCTTAGACAAACAAAACATTCTGGAAAGAATGTTCTTTTTTTTACGTCTTATAAGCTCATCATTTATATAGTCATAATTTTTTAAAGGGAATAATTTATCATCTCTAAAAAGTAGTGAACTATTCTGTTTAAACTCAAAAATATTATCTATTACTAAAAGCACTTTTTTGGGTGGCTTATTGTATTTAATTAATGTTTTTAAAATAAACTCGTGAAAAGTAACATCAGAACCTAGATAGGATAAATTATAAACCGATTGATTGATAGAATCTTCTAATTGTTTAGCAGAAATATTATTAGCTCCTCTCGACGAACCTAATATAATAACCTCTTTATTTATTTTACCATTTAGCACTAACTCCAAACGATTATCAAACTCTTTTTTCGGTGCATTATTCACAAAAAAACAAATGCCTTTTTCAACAATAAAAAAAAGAACAAAAAATATAGTTATGTGTTTTGAAAATTGTTTCATTGCTAAAACTGAAAATAAATAAACTCCTGTTGCACTGCCGTATTAAATACAAATATTAATGCTATTATTACCATGTAAAAAGACCAACGCAAAACTTTCGATTGTTTTAGAAACAATACTTCAATAGCATATTCTTGTTTTCTACCCACCCATTCTAAAAACATAAATACTATTATTAAAAGTAAAACTTTTGAAGGTCTTACTGTTGGAATGGAAAAGAAATCAACACTCATCATACTTTCTATATAATTAATTGCATGACTTAAGCTTTCTGCCCTAAAAAATATCCAAGCAAAAACGGTAAGACCAAATGTAAACATAATTGAAAGCAATTCTTTAAAACTAGGAAAGTTTGTATTTTGAGCTACAATATCTAAATGCTTTCTATTTTTATCACGCAACATTAAAGGTAAAAAATAAAGTGCGTTCAACAATCCCCAAACGACAAAAGTCCAATTTGCACCATGCCAAAAACCACTTACCAGAAATATGACAACTATATTACGCACATTTATCCATTTACTGCATTTACTTCCTCCTAATGGAATATATAAATAATCTCTAAACCATGTTGAGAGTGATATATGCCAACGTCTCCAAAACTCCGCGATATCTCTAGAGAAATAAGGAAACGCAAAATTTTGCTTTAAGTTAAAACCAAATAATCTAGAAGTTCCTATAGCAATATCAGAGTACCCTGAAAAATCGCCATAAATTTGAAATGTGAAAAACAACGCACCCATTACTAAGGTGCTTCCAGAATAACTCTCAAAGTTATTGAATATCATATTGGCGTATTCAGCGCAAGTGTCAGCAATAACAATCTTTTTAAATAATCCCCAAAGTATTTGTCGGCAACCATCTATTGCCTTTGAATAATGAAACTTTCGTTTTTCATAAAACTGAAGCAATAAATTTGAAGCACGCTCTATAGGACCGGCTACCAATTGTGGAAAGAAACTTACGAATGCTAAAAACGAAATAATATCTTTTGTAGGCTCTAATTTTCGTTTATATACATCAATAGTATAACTAAGCGTTTGAAAGGTATAAAAACTAATACCTACTGGTAAAATAATATTTAAAGAACTAGGGTTTATAGGACTTCCAAAAAACGAAAAAGCGGTTGCAAAATTATCTGTAAAGAAATTATAATATTTAAAAAAAACTAAAAAACCCAGATTAACACAAATACTAATCCATAGCAATAGTTTGCGCTTAGCATCATGTTGTTGTTGCTTTAATTTTAACCCAATAACATAATCAACCAAAGAGCTAAAACATATTAAACTTAAAAATCGCCAATCCCACCAGCCATAAAACACATAGCTAGCAAGTATAATTAAACAATTTTGAAGTTTTAAATTATGCTGAGTTACAAACCAATAAAGTATAAAAACAATTGGAAGAAAAATTGCGAAATCTAAAGAGTTAAAATACATAAAGTACTAATAGATTAAACCTTTTAATTTTTTTTTAATTACTAAAGTTTGATTTTTCACTGGGTTTCTATACTTCAAAGTGATTCTTAAATTTAATGTCTCTCTAAAAACAACTTTAAAAAACAACTTAAAGTAGACTAAATTATGAAGTCCATATTTTTTTAGATTATGAAACAATAGTTTTAACAGGAAGCATAATGGTTTTTGGTAATAAACCAAATAAAAACGGATACTGTTTTGAAGCTGCTTTTCGAACCTAAAGTAATTTCTACCCTGTTGCTTTCTTGCTTCAATATTTATTCGGTGATTTACAGCAATTTTTGGCACATATTTAATATTTAAACCAGCATCTAAAACTTGCAAAGCCACACAAGTTTCTTCGCCATATATATCTATAAATTTTGGAAAACCAACAATAGATTTATACGCTACTTTAGTTATTGCAAACCCACAACCCACAAAATCTGCTGTAAAATAAGAATCTCTTTCCTTTATATATTTTTTTGCATCAATATCATTTTCAAATACCCCCCTAACCTCCTGAAAGGTTAATATACCAAGAGAAGCGTCGTTTTTAAGTTCATTTGTAACAGATAATAAAAAATTATCAGTTATTGGATGTGCATCATCATCCAACCCAACAAAAATAAGACCGCTCGCTTCTTTATATAATTTAGCTCTTGCTGGAGATGCCCCTAAGCTTTCTTTAGAAACAGTCCATTTAACCCATTCAAAATCGTTTATAAGAGCCTCTGTATTGGAACAACCATCAACATAAACCAATACTTCATGAATATCTTGATTTATAAGTAACTTTAATTTATTAAGCGTAAAGCATAATTCTTCAGGTCTGTTTTTGGTTACTATTAAAAATGAAACTTCAATATTCATTGTTCCAAAACAGTTTGATATAATTGTATAATTTTAGCTTTTAGATAACTTCGATTATAGTTTTTTTCTATAAAATCAATATTAGAAACTTGAGCAGATGTCCTTAAAGAGACATCTATTAGAGCGCTTTCAATTTGATGAGCAATTATATTAGCATCTAAAGGGTTATTTATTAGAAATCCATTTATATCATTAACAATAACTTCCTCTGTTACATGTCCTGGATTTGATTGAATGGGAAAAGCCCCCATACCCATGGCCTCCAATAATGCGTTTGGCATGCCATCGGATAAACTATTAGCGATGTGTATACAACTTTTCCCCATAAACTCCAGCAAGACATCATTAGCAATAAAATCACCTCTTAAATGCAATGTAATATTTAGCTTGCTAAGCACATTAGATGTTTTAATCTGCAAATCTAAAATACGGTCTGCACTGTAAATTAACACCTTTTTGTTTAACAACAACGAATTATCTACCAACTCTAGAGCCTTTAAAACAATGGAAGCTTTACCAACACCATCGTCATAGCCTTTTATCATTATAATATCTCTTTCTTCTATGTGTTTAATTTTTTTAAGGTTAATTTTTAAACCTCCATTGCCTGGAAAAACACCAAAATAATGAGCAGAAAACCCATTTGTTTTAGCCATTTTATAATCGCGTTTACAATCGGTAATTAAATAATTTACGCGCTTTAAAAATTGAAACGCTTCTTGTTTAGACACTCCTAAGTTTTCAAAATAAAACAAATCACTTCCCCAAGAAGAATATACTAAAGGTGCTGTTTTATTTAATATGACCGGCAAAATTGGTAAGCCTGAAAGTTGCATTTCGAAACAATGAACGATGTCTGGTTTTATTTCATCATACCTTTTCTGAAAAACTGATACAACATCATTCTCATTTAGGTTCTGCATCACTTTATAAATCTTCGGGTACTTCTTTTTTAGTGCGATACGAAACGGAAAATTCCATTTTAATTTCCAACCTTTTATTTGGGTTACCCACTTTATTCTATTGGACTTAGGACCTCCATCTGTAACATCAAACCAAAAAACTTCGTGCCCTGAATCTTTCAATTGGTTTACCCATTGAAAAAAATGATGATTTGGTATGGCAACCATGAGGATTTTCATGTTTATTGCTTTAATATTAAATTTATTAATTCTAAATATTGATTTTTAATAGATTGAATTGAATTACATTTAATGTATTTATCTCTTATCTGATGCCTTATTTTTAGTCTTTCAGTTTCACTTATTGCCTCAACTTGAGCAATTACTTTTTCTAAAGAATCTTTTTCTAAATGAGAAAACCAAAAATGATTTCCTGTATCCTCTATCCGCTCTGGCATTGCACCAACTTTTGTAGATATTATTAATTTACCTCCTGCCATGGCTTCAACACCTACTAAGGGCCCTCCTTCTTCATGTGAAGGTATAATTAAAACATCTATTTTACTAAAAAAACCTATAAGCTGATTAGGATTTAATTCCCCTAAATAAAAACAGCTTTTATTTTTATTTGCAAGATTTAAAACATTATTCAAAAAAGGTCCGTTTCCTGCAATTATTAATTTTTTTTTATTTTCTGAAAACACATCAATCAGTTCATTAATTCCTTTTTCTTCACTAAACCGTCCTAAAAAACCATAAGTTAATTGATTACTTTCTTTTATTTCTATATTCAACAAATCGTCTTCTATCGCTGTGGTTTGATCTACATTCCTGATTTTCGCTTTAATTTCATCTTTAATTAGAATTACATTTTGTTTAGAATGTGATAAAATATTGAAATTATAGTTGTTATCTGTAAAAAAATTTGGGACAGACTTTATTTTTCCCGTGAGACAGAACAGTAAAGGAATTTTATTTTTTTCTGAAACATCAATAATAATTTTCAACCATTTTCCTGTTATTTCATCACTGTAAATTATTAAATCTGTTTCTTTTAAAAATTTAATAATATTTTTTTCTTCTAAAGCATTAAAATCAACAAATGGTTTTATGAGTTTATTTTTTATAAATAAATGAGGTCGCTCTTTTCTTCTATATATAGCTTTTGTTATTAATGATGTTATTTTAACCAAAAAATTATTTTTGTATAATAAATAAGGTAATGTATACCATTGGCTATTATTTACACCCTTCAATGCAACAGATTGCTTTGTCATATAAACTGTAGAAAGCACAGACGGACTAAAAGCTCCTTCTAGGGTATGAAACCATAAATTGGTCATAATTTCTCTACCTCCAAAATCTAGTATTGGCCCTACGATAAGAATCTTTTTTTTATAACTCATCAAATTACAGTTAAATATTTTTTTTGAGACAATTATTTAGTTTGCTTTCAATAGAAAAACAAAAATAAGAATTAATACTTACACAAATATTTTGTTTTAATAAGTAAAGGGAATAAAACTAACAGGAAACCATATATCATCTATTGCCTTTTATTGCACTAAATTTGAAAAGAACGACATTAACCTTTTCATCATTTAAAACTTTAAAATTTCTAAAGAAATTAATTAAGGAACGCTTTAATGTATATAAGTTCTTAATTTTAGGAGGGTTGTTAATAATCCAAGTCAACACTTTAATTTCTTTAAAGTGTTTTTTTAGAAAATTATAATCTCCAACATCTGAAGATATATAATCTACATTCGATGTATTAATTAAAAGCTTTTGAATATTAATATGATCCTCAGAAAAACCAGATATATTAAAGGGCAAATAATAAGACGTTCTAAATCCTTTCTTTAAAAAATCACCTAATAAAATAGAATTATTAGATTCTACTATAATATTTTGAGGATTAATATTTAAAGCTTTTGTTATCCTGTATAATTTTATTGCAGATTTTTCACAATTTAATTCATCTAAATTTTTAAAATCAAGCCAAATTCCAAAATCTGAATAATCGCTTTTAGATTTTAAAAATTTAAACAACGATAAACCAATTGATTTTGCAGGAGGATGATTAACATCAAAACTATCATTAAAGTGATCATAAACTACATCAAGCTCAACTCCAGAAAACAAAACATTTGCCTCTTGATATTTTTCAATACTATTTACGCGATGCGACCAAACTTTTGATGGAAATAAATACCTAAAAATAGTGATTTGATAATTTAAGATAAATAAAATTGGAATTGCTAGAAGAGGAATACACCATAGTTTATTCCTCTTCAAAATTGAAAACATCATCATAAAGCTTATTATTTAATATTATTCTATCTTCTGGCTCATAGTGTTTATTAAAAATACTTTTTTCTGAAATAAATTCTTTAAAATTAACACTAGACAAATCACTCAGAGTATATAAAAGGTTTTCTGATGAATATTTACGTGACACATCAAACACAAATTCATTTTTATCTTCCTTAAATTTTTTAGAACGCCAAAGGATAAAAGGGATATCATACATTGGCTTTGTTCCTTTATTTTCTGTATGGCAAGCAACATTTAAATTCTCGTAAACATCTTCTCCATGATCGGAGAAATACAATACATATGATTTAGAATTTTCAGTTTTAATTTCCTTAATAATTTCACTTAAAATATGGTCATTATATAAAACAGCATTATCATAGGCGTTTATTGTCTCGTAAGCCTTTTTGTGTTTAAATTTAGTTATAGGCTTACTGTAAAATACATTAAATTCTTCTGGATAACGATCAGAATAATCACCATGAGTTCCCATAAGGTGAATCACTATAAATTTCCTATTATCTGTTTGCTTAAGTATTCTTTTTAAAGGTTTTAAAATATTATAATCTTTAGATTTATCAGTTGTATTAATAAATACTTGTTCATCGCAATTTTTAGAGATTATAGTAGTTAATGTTTCATTAAGCCCCAAAGGTTTTTGGTTTGACAACCAATATGTTTTAAAGTTAGCTTTATTAAACAATTGAATTAATGTACCATTATATTTCTTATTAGGCGCTTTTGCACTAGCTAATGTTAATACTTTTCCTAAAGACGTTAATGTGTGCGTATGGGGCGAAATAACATCATTAAATACTACAAGGTCATTTTTTATTGAATTCAATTTTGGTGTTGTATTTCTATAATAACTATATAACTGCATATGAGACCTAGTTGTTGATTCCCCTATAATCAAAACGTATATTTCTTTTTTATTTGACACATGGGAAACTTCAGAAAAATCACCACCCAATCTATCTAACACCACTTGATTTAGCTTTTGCTTATCCTTTTTATATTCATTAAAGGCTCTATAAATTATATGAGGAAATGTTTGCTCCCTAACTTCATAAAACAACAATGAAACACAAAAAACAGATATAAAAATAACCTTATAAATCGATTTTATTCGAAAACAAACCCTTTTAAAAGACAACAAAATGCTTATTACAAAAAACAACATCAACAAAGAAAGAAAACATATAATACTCGCGTCAAGATACATTGATAGAAAGCCAATTGTTTCATTTGAATTTGAATCGAAAACAATAAAGAGGGTTGAGGATTTAATGTGATCATTAAATAAGTAAAAATGGGAAATTTGAATGAATAGAATGATATTATAAAATAACATTCCAAATATTTGTATCGTTCTATTTACCTGCTTACTTGGTGATAGATCAGAGATAAAGATTACAAAAAACGCTAAAATTACAGATCCATATAAACTAAATGAATTAACATCTTTCATACATACAATTATAAATAATAAAATAGGGAACCAAAAACCTGAGGTATAAAATATTTTTTTAAAGTATTGCATATAAAGATCCTATTAATGCTTATGTATTATTTTTTTCTTAAAACTTAACGCTTTCTTTTCTATTAAATCCCAAGACAAGTATCCGAACCCTATCGAAATAAATACAGAATAAAGCATCAAGTCGTAAGTATGAAGCTTAAAAAAGTAAACTAACGTTTGTTGAATAGGAAAACTGTAAATGTAAATACCATAAGACATATCGCCTATTCTACCAAAATCACTAAAAAAAGGCAAGGGCATAAAACCAACAGACATAACTATAATTGTAAGGAGTATGTGTTTTACTTCACTGTAAAAATGATAGTAAATGGAAACTAAAAGCAATATCATTGATACATATAAAATCCATTTACTATTATATTTTTTAAATTCTATAGAAGCTAAAAAACTTCCACAAACAAAAAAAGTCCCTAAATTTAATATGTGATAGCCTTGCATTCCTAATATAGAAGAACCAGCAAATCTTTCTAGAAAAAAATTATACGTTATTAATAAAATCGTAAGGGCTAATCCTAACAAGGTTTGTGTTATAACTTTATTTCCTTTAATATAAAACAATAATACCAAGGCTAAATATAAAGAAAACTCATAACGAATAGTCCATAAAGATCCATTAATAGAATGATAAGGGTTGGCATCAAAAATGCCTTTTATACCAGATTGAAATAAATATAATGATAGATTATTTGGTAAATAGGTATAAACCTGAAGATTCTCTAAAAAAGGCGTATCGCCATTATAAACTAAAGGCGATAAAAGTAAACTTACTAATAACACTACAAATAAGGCTGGGAATAGCCTTAAAAAACGGTTTTTTAAATAGTCTAATAGATTTTCACTTCTTTGAAGGCTCTGAAAAATAAAAAAACCACTTATAACAAAAAATCCACTTAAGCCTATACTAGAGAAAGACATCTGCCCTTTTGATAACCAATTAACACCTTCGCCTACTTCATTATCTCCAGATAATGCATAAGAATGTGAAATCACAACAAAAACAGCAAATAGAAATCTTAAAAAATCGAAATTGTTATATTTATGACTTAAACCTATATTCAAAACTTTTTCGGTTTTTTAAACCTGAATTTTATCAAAAATACTGTACGCATAAGTAGGTACCAACAATCAATAAAAAATGTTTTAATTAGACTTAATAATCCTCCAACAAACGCTTTTACAATATTACTCCTTGTAATATCCTGATGCCATAACTGGTAATTCCCCACCACATCGTTTTTGAACCTAAAAAATGATTGCTTTTTGTTTCTTTTTATGTCGTAATGAAAAACAGACGCTACAAAATCTATATCATATCCAGATTTTAAAACTCTTGTAGTCCATTCTTTATCTTCAAAAGTTGCCACATCTTCCCTAAAAAGATGTTTTTCCCATACTTGCCTACTAAAAGCAGATCCGGAAAAAATTAATCCTGATTTATTAGGGTCCTCTTTTGATGATATATTATTTATAAAATTGTTATAATCGTTAGAGTTATGCAAACATCGTAATCCAGCCAAATTAGGATTGGCTTTAAACTTAGCTTTTATTAATTTAAAAAAATCGTGGCTTACAGGATATGAATGCGCGCTAAACATTACTATTATAGGAAATTTAGTTTGTTTAGCTGCAAAATTAGCACTCCCGCCATAACTGAAGTTTTCTATGGTAATAAATCTGGCACCAAATTGTTTTGAAATAGCCTCACTGCTGTCTTGAGATAAATTATCGACTACAATAATTTCATTAAAATCATCAGCATAGCGTTCCGTTAAATTCTTTAGTAGAAAACGAAGTGCTTGAGCTTGATCTTTATTTCTTATAACAACAGATATCATTGTAACATTAATTAAAAGCTTTATCCTTTATATTTCTTAAAACCTTAAAGGGTTTAGCTATTATTCTGGCAATTTTATATTCTATTGATGATTTTATTTTTAATTCTGTATTACGATATAAATTGATTAAGAAAAACATATATGATTTAGTGTTGTCAAAATCTTTTATATATATATCTCTATGCTTTTCAAATACATATTCCATGTTAGAGACTATATGATTTTCAAGAGTAA
>Ga0213868_10004129_pt1 | contig 13327 bp, 8 predicted proteins | sample PICome_9_FD_160087 | JGI IMG/M metagenome (GOLD analysis project Ga0213868, IMG submission 160087) | Coastal seawater microbial communities near Pivers Island, North Carolina, United States - PICO127 | ecosystem: Environmental > Aquatic > Marine > Coastal | place: USA: North Carolina | collected...
GAGGAGCCTGGGCACCAAGCTCACTCTCGAAGGCCTTAAGGGCAGTGGAGGTCTGGGCAACCTTGGAAGGAGCGAAGGCGGCAGCGGAGGCGATAAGGGAGGCAAGGATAAGCTTCATGTTGAGATTAGTGTTCAGAGTAAAATTGTGAGACAAGAGAGGTGTCAAGTTGAACCGAGCGTAGATCTTTGTAGCCCGTTTGTCGTGTACTAATAAAATGTATTGAATCCAGAGTTTTTGACTTGAAGCGAATCCTCAGGAAGCCGACGCACTGCTACTAACCCTAAACCTAAATTGAAGAATATGTTGCAAGTTGCAAAAAGTATCTTCATAACCATCCTCATTCTACGAATGTAACAGATGGATGTGTTGGATTGCCTCCATTAGAATGAAGTGTTACCAACTTATATTTCATGCTTTTTAATGTGATCTGCAATTGAATATGAACGAAACCCGGATTCTGGTTCGCGACTTTGCCTACTAGCCCGTGCTGTCGCTGTTCACACTCCTCTTGTCGCTCTTCAACTCATCGTTGAAGTTATCGTAAAATGACGAAAGTACCAATAAACACGAACAGATGATTCTGACGTCATGTGAAGACATTGAATTGACTGAAGAGTTTCGAGTTAAGTAGCATTACGTCGTTGTTCCTGCATCACTTTGAGCCTTGAGATGATACGTGCCATCCTCGTTCTCCGTCGCAGTTCTTACGCCCGGATCTTTGTCGACCTGGAACTGTCCATACCGTGGCACTAAAAGCTATTTACAACTTGAATGTAGGTTCAGCAAAATTATATTCGATTCGAATCCAACTGTGAAGGGTGAGGGTCGCCCTAACCTATGGTAATGGGTAATGGAGCCTGAAGACTCGGACTCTGCAGTACGCCGTACGGCAATAAACCCGATGTGGGGGAAAGGAAAGTTTTTGAAGGATTTTGTATGCATTCTATGGTTTGTGAAAAAAGTTCAACTGCGACAGAAAGCTTTCAAGATATTACAAATTACAAATACAAAATGTTGTCATGAGAGATTTACTTTAGAAGACGTTCTTTTGAAGAGGTTCGATTAGATGTCGACTCAATTCACAACAATTTCTCAGAGTATCATGTTTACGATTTCTCAGAGTATCATGTTTAAAGCATGGAATAAGCTGCAATCAACAGAAGAGCTTATACCTTGGGAACCCAAGAGAGAAGGGTATCAACGTTTCCGAGCTGGTCATGTACCATGAGGGCAAGCATACCCATCTGGGCAGCACGTCCTTGGTTGAGCTCCTTGGCACGGTAGTCCTCCTTGGTGGCCTCATCGTAATCACCAGTCCATCCAACAGGGAAGCTAGAGTCGGAGAAGTCTCCAGGGAAGGATCCTTCAGCCTGCTTCCATCCAGCAAGCTCAAGGAATCCAGCGAAAGCAAGAACCTGGAGAGCTCCAGCAACAGGAACGGCGGTTGATCCAGCCCATCCAGCAGGAATGTCAGCGAATTGAGTTCCATCAAGGGCAATAGCACCAGGAAGACGTACTCCAGCATAGGTTACAAGGTATCCTACAACTCCAAGCATGCAGATACGTCCGTGCTTGATCTCAACAGCACGAAGACGGTCGAATCTGTCCTGATCGGCGTCGTTGAGAAGTCCAAGAGGATCGAAGAATCCAAGAGGAGCCTGGGCACCAAGCTCGTTCTCGAAAGCCTTAAGGGCAGTGGAGGTCTGGGCAACCTTGGAGGGAGCGAAGGCGGCAGCGGAGGCGATAAGGGAGGCAAGAATAAGCTTCATATTTGTAGTTGATTTCGGTTTATGAGAAACAATGATTGCTCAAGTGTTTGATTTGATTTGTTGTCCGTTCGTCGTGAGCTAGAAGATTACCGTAGCGGTTGATGTTTTAATCTTGAAGCAAATCTTTTTTGGGTTACGTTGGCTTCAGTCGTTCCTCTGTCAATCAGGGATTTTAGATATTAATGTACTGATAAACAAACAGTGACTCGTATGCTCATCCTTTATGTCCTTAATAAATTGCAGTGTACTGCAGATTAACTGCACGTTCATACATTATCATTGACAATGTTTGCAGATGACACAAAGTATAATAATAATAAGTATCTCTCAAGTACTTTCAATTAGTAGTCGCGATATAATGCTAATACTGATTTCACAAAATCGAGCCTGATAAACTACTGTTATCAATCGACACGCGACACGCGCGAAAGAAGCGTTACGGGTACGGGTTTCAAGTTTCAATGAGTGATGAGTTGTGAGTTGATCATTCAACTTGGAACTTGGACGAAAGCTCCTATTCACGAATATTAAAGAAAGAGGAAAGGGATACAAGAGATTGCATTGATAATGATTGTCGAGTGACTCGACAATTGACAGTTGATCACCTTCTTCCTTTACATAGTGAAACTTGAAACTGAACTAATAAAAAAGGGTTTCTTACAGATAATGTTTATACCTTAACTTGGACTTTATACTTTTTCATTTTAAATGCTTTCTGATAGTCCGCATTATTGAATTAACATGTTACATGATACAGAAGTCAATTTCATCACAGGTCGTAAGTAACAGTTTATTCACAAAATGATACGGCAGCGAAAGCAACAGGCTATTGCATTAGTAAAAAAGTTGCTCATATCTCATAAAGTTCTTCATCTTCATCACATTCAACATATTGCTTACGTCTACCTAAAATACGTAATCGCGGTCTACTACGCACTTTCTTTTGTGATGAAATGGAGCTACGTGATGAACTTAATGTTGTGCTCAAAGTCGTATTGTTGCTATCTTTAACTGGTGTGTGAAGCTAATGACGAGCCGAGATGAGATTTGTATATTCTATCACATGAAACAAATACGTCATAACATAAGTACTTACCAAATCTCTTGTATCTTTATCCTTCTGAATCTCTTCCGCCCAATAATTTTCTTCTTGTTTTCTCCACGTTGAAGAAAAGTCTGATGCTGTAGATGCGCTACCATCTGGACTAGCTGAACGGCGCGGTCTAGCCATTTGAACAGGATAAGTCTTGACTTCAGTTGTATTCTTAGAGACTGACTTTTGATCCGGCTGATTATGTTCAGTGTCTTGAGTAGGAGATTGATCGTCTTCACTCTCCACTGTGGATGCGGGACTTGGAGGACCGTCCGCGTCTTTTTCAAAAACAGTTGGCTCTAAACAAATATCAAATCCTTCTTCACGAGGGATTCGTGCTTGCTGTTTCTTTAACAGAATCTTTTCTGCCTTCGCCATCTCCTCTAGAGTGTGAGCGCTCAATGCTGATATACCATCGTCAAAGTTATAAGAAACTTCACTTTCTTCCTCACTAAAAGCAGAACGGTTTACATCAGATACTTCACATAGTCGGTAAGGATCATTTCCAATACGAATTTTCTCTTTATGCTGAGTAGATATTTTCTTTTGGTTAGCATCCCAACCTGGATTCTCATAGCTCCCCCCTTTCTTTACCAAGTCATTCGATGACGTTTTATGCAACGATTGTAATGCCCTGCTTGTCTTTTCACCAATTTTGATTGGTTTTAAGGTCTCGGATACATTCATCTCATTCGTTGTTGGGTTCTTGTTACCAGTACATGCCCCAAAAAGAGTATCGATGACGGATCCAAGTAATAATCTCGAGGCATGGACGGACTCATTTACGTCTGACGAACAGGAAGACCCACCTTGATCATTATCCAGATCGATAGGTTTCGACCGTGCATTCTTTTTAAGCTTGACTATGGTGCTGTCAAGATGAGAGCGAACTTGATTCGCGATTTCTTTGAGCTGCACCATACTAGAGATTATTTATTTCCGTAAATTAGTATGCTGTATGTATATATTTATATAAGTCTTCTGATGTTCAATCAAACAGGGAAAATGAGGAGGCGCCAAGGAATAAAAAATTGAGCAGATGTCAGAGTTGTGTATTAAAGAATATTTGATTCAGGAATGCATGAATATGCTTCTCTTAACAATTTTTGATTGGAGTGAACAGAACTCTCTCTTTGCTTTTTGTGTGAGTTTGGTAGTCTTGTGAGAGAATACTATTGCCCTTCTACCACGGCAGTCGTTTTTTTGCACGAGACAACGATTTCTTACCAGTAATGGAAATAAAGTAAAGTTATCATTCCACCAATCAATATCATCAATCATCAATCGTCAAACTCATTTTTAAAAAGTAATAGATAGATGGCTCTTCGAGCCTCAACTAATGATTCATGGAAAACGCCTACAAATCTGTTTATAACAAGCATAGACGAAAACCAAATGATCCGGGATATATTGGCGATTTGAAGGATTTAATTGATTTTTCAACCAGATTTTCGTTGGACGAAAGAATCATTCGTTTAGATACTCCTACTAAACTAGTCAATGATGAATTAATCCATTCATTTGAAGGTCCAGTCTTTGGTTTAAAGTCACATTGTGGCTTTTTATATGTGCCTCAAGCTATTTCTGATGATTTACAAACGTTTCTAGCTTACAAAGCCGTCACTGAATTTTGTGAAAGTCCAAATATGACAAATATAGATTCAATACCAATCAAAGAAAATGAAATAAACAATAGCGATGAAGATACGATGTGGAGTTTATGGAAGAAAGAAAATGGTTTCACTGGTATGAACAGGGATCTCGATTGCAATCGATCGAAAAGATCTAAAACAGATTCAATTCAAAAGACACGGTTTTATAGATCCATGGATAAGTTATCGTGGGCAACGTCCGGATATCACTACGACTGGACTGCACGAGCGTACAGTGAAGATAGAAAATCAGAAGTTCCTTCGATTATGAAGTATTTAGGGTCTTATTTTTCTCAATTGGATGAAAAATATAACAAGAATGAACCCATTCCTAACGAGAAGGATGATGAAAGCAAAGGATTCCATGCTCAAGCTTCCATAGTCAATTACTATTCTTTAAAATCAATCATGGGTGGGCATAAAGATGATCTTGAACTAGACCACAGTCAGCCAGTAATATCGATTAGTATTGGTCTGTCTGCGGTCTTTTTGTTGGGGGGAGAATCTAAAACAGGTGAGTTTTATATTCATTTGTACTGTATATGCTGTGAATGGGATCTAATACATTCATAAAATATTGAATATCAGATGAACCAATCCCAATTCTAGTCCGACCTGGCGATGTCATGCTTTTGGCAGGAAAAAGTCGTCTTAGTTACCATGGTATGGCAAGAGTTATACCAAGTTTTGTATCTCTTCCTCCGATTTCCAATTCTGATTTTGTTCACAAAGTGTCAAAAACTGAAGGCGTGAATATACCAGAAGATGAACGAGAAGCGATTGATGGATTCCTGAACAACTTTAGGATCAATATCAATATTCGACAAGTGCTTCCTCATGGAATGGATAGAATTCCATGAAGATAAAACTACAGAACACTTCGATGCTTATTTTCTCTGCCTCCCTTAAAAATGACGTATGTTGAGTATGGAGTGCCGAAAAAACCTCACGAAGATACACCTACCTCCTACCGCATTAACATTAGATCTGAAGCATCTTGCCAAAGTATTTCAAGATGAGCCTTGCAGTCATCATATCAGCACTTTGTATTACCGCCGTAAGTGCATTTTCTCCTTCTCTTGTGTTTGCAGGGAACAAGGCAGGAGTTTCACGTGTGAAAAGCTCAAATGTACTCATGGCTCAAAGTTGTGACTTTGATTTTGCATTGATTTTTGACTGTGATGGGGTTATTATTGAAACAGAAGAGTTTCACCGCCTTGCGTACAATGCCGCATTTAAAGCAGCGGACTTGAGAATTGGCGATGAACCAATCGAATGGAGCGTTGAGTACTATGATATTTTGCAAAATACTGTCGGAGGAGGGAAACCAAAGATGTTCCATCATTTTCGAAATACTGTTGGAGAATTTCCTACCTTTGTGAAAGATGGAGCAACCATGCCACCCCCAGAGACTGAGGAGGAACAGCAGGCCTTAATTGATGACTTGCAAGCGCACAAGACAGATCTATACAAGCAGCTCATTGCAGAAGAGGCTAAACCTAGACCTGGAGTCATTCAACTCATGGATGAAGCATTAGCAGAACCTAGAATCGCAGTTGGTGTGTGTAGTGCATCGACAAAAGCAGCCGTCATGAAAGTTCTTGATGTAACTCTTGGTCCAGAGAGAAGGAGTAAACTCAACGTGTGCATTCTCGGAGATGATGTTAGCAAACTCAAGCCTGATCCACTTATTTACAACACAGCGGCAAGTAGATTGAACATCGATCCTAGTAGATGCGTAGTTGTTGAAGATAGTATGGTTGGTCTTAGAGCTGCAAAGGGAGCAGTAAGTATTTTTGTTTGAAGTTTACATTTAGATGATATATGATACATATTGCTGTGTTGCGTTTCCTAATTCGTTCCTTGTTCTTCTAATACATTCCAGGGAATGAAATGCATCATAACATACACTTCAAGTACAGCTAGAGAAGACTTCTATGGAGAAGGTGCAGATGCAAAAGTTCCCGAGTTGGAAAAAGCCGGTGTGACACTCGATAAAATTTTTGGCCCACTCAAGGAGAATCTAGATGCAGAGATCCTTACTGGCGTAAAAGATTAGTAAACAGCTGAGTGTACGATTATGTGTTGTTCTCTTCCATTTGGACTCAAATTTTATTCTTTGTATTTGTTCTGTTGTATTCTAAGGCGTTGCAGAGCATTTCTCATGTAGTCTAAGGCATTGTCAAGGGACACAGTTTGGCTTTCAATTTTTTGCCTATCGATTGGCTTGAGTCCATTCGAAGACGATTCTGTTAATATCATGCGTGCATCTTTTGTATCGTGTATGGAATCCTGATTCACTTCAGAAAATTCAGCATCAATATATCCAAGCCAATCATCAACAACATCAAGTGCCACTTCTTTCTTTTGTACATGTTTCACTTGTTTTTTTGGTTTTGCACTCAGCAAAGATCCTAAAAAGTTTGTAATACCATCAATAATCCCTTTGAAGTATGAAACTATATCATCCTCATCGATCTGAGGCTTCTCGCCCATTGATGAACTCTTGGCCTCCATTGTACTCTCTATTTTTTTGTCTTTCGTGGCAGAGGGTTCATCTTTCTTTATTTTCCACTTTCGGAGAGTTTTATTCTCTAATTCTTCTAGATCAGATTCTGATAAGATTCTTTGATCGTCGTGAATAAAAATATTATTGGAAGTCTCAAGTTGTAGTTGTTGCACTTTCTCCTCAGCCATCAGCTCACATTTCTTCATGATACTCTTGAATTGCTCACTGTTTTCAACCAATCTCTCAGCTGATTTCTCTACTGAAATTTCTGCTCTACGTTCAATATCCAATATCGTTGAAGTCGTTATGGTCTTTGTCACAAAAGATTGTTCTTCTTGTCCTAAGTTTTTATGTTTTGAATGCAGTCTTCTAGCTACCTTATCCGACAAGACAACTGTAGGAAAATAAAGGAAACAATTCGCAACCAACCCTAAGCATGAGATTAACACTACAAAAAGGCGGGTCATCGCTGTATTGTCACTTTGAAATTCAAGATGTATGTTTATGCTATTTCAACTCTTCACAATATATCTTTTTTATCGGTATCGGTCATCGGTCATCGGCTGTCGATTTTGATTTCCTGAATTTGTATCCTAGATAGTATATATTGAACCGGTTATCGACTATTTGTTTAACTTTATCCTACGAATGTACGCAATTTAACTATGTATGCATGTATGTATTTATTTATATAATTTCAATACAATGGTATAATGTACAACAGAAGTGTTTTGTTTGTAAGCTATGAGATGGATTCCTTAGCAACTCGAATATCTTGAGCCAATGCTTTCTCGCCGCATTTTTCGCAAGCTGCAAGTACAGTATCGAAAATAGAAACTGGTGGAAAATTTGCTTCACCTTTGCCAGCTCTCTTCACCCAGTCTAAAAGGATAGATGCTGATTCTTTACTCTTCTTGTTACGCGCACAAACTTCAACAACCCCTTCCCATATGTCATTTGTCGGGTTAAGATTTCTTTTGATCATGAGGGATATCAGCTTTATAGCGAGAACCCAGCTTTCACTTTTGATTGCATCATCAATCGCTTTCCGATGGATATTAAAGCATGCACTTTTCGTCATAGGTGATAAAGACGCAACTAGCACATCTCCACTGTCTGGTTCACAGTCTCCTGCTTTGCTGGCCGCAGCTAAGAGACCAAGGCCTAATTCTACATTGTTCATTTGATCAGCAGCAATCACGCCACTGGCGAGAATATTCCTTCCTGCTTTCGATGATGCAATATTATCAATCAAATAACCAGAAGATTTAAGAAGCATCATACTTTCCAGTACCTTCTCAGAATCATTTGTCTTTCCTGCAGCCGCTGAAGCAACATCTGCAAATACAGTGAGAGGAGGAGTAAATGCACCGTCACTAATCATCTCACGAAGAAGACGCATCGCTTCTTCAAGCTCGTCATTTTTACTAAGTGCGGACACGATTGCTCCGATAGAATCGATGGATAAGGATTTTAATCCTCCAGGTGTTCTTGATATGATCGTAACCATCTTTAGTGCAGTATCAATATCTCCACTATCAACGCCTTGGGGTTCAAGTTTATCGTTTCCAAGACAGAATTGGACGCAACTGCTGCCCAAGGTTGATGGTACAGAATATCCAGCATTTACCATCCGCTCCAATATTTCACAAGCTAGCGAGGATGCCTTTCCCTGGTATAAGTCGTTTCGCAAACATGTTTCAAGTATGCAAACATAAGTATCTCTTGATACCGGTCCTTTCTCATCAATCATTTTCAACAAAGCCCTTGAATCTTCCCACTGTCCATTCGAACCCATTTCTTTGATTTTATCAACTATCGAGTTCAAATCAACATTCTTTTCAAGTACATCCTTCATTGTTTTCTTTTCTTGTTTCTGCTCTGCTACCCTATTTCCCTTCAAAGTCACGGCATAATCAATCGATTTATCCAACTTCACAATATTCTCTTTCTTGACATCGCCGAAAGACTTAACTGTTATGTCCAAATTGTTCTGCATGATATTAGGCTCTTGATCTTTCGCGTTATTTCGTGTCATCAGTTTTTCCACGAATGAAGATTCAGGTTCGAAGGCTGGAGATAAAAAGAAAGGCTTTCTATCATCTCGTGGTCTCGTCTGTCCCTCTTCTTCTAGCTTTAACTGACCTGTTACAACATCTCCATCTTGCTCCTCCATCAAACGAGACTGTTCAGCTAAGAGTGCATCCTTTTCTTCTTGAAGCTTCTTCTCTTTCGCTGCCTGCATCTCTTGTCGCCACTTCTCTTCTTCTGCTATTCGCAGTTTATCCAGTCGCTCTTGTTCTTTCTTTTGCTCCTCCATCAAACGAGACTGTTCAGCTAAGAGTGCATCCTTTTCTTCTTGAAGCTTCTTCTCTTTCGCTACCTGCATCTCTTGCCGCCGCTTCTCTTCTTCTGCTATTCGCAGTTTATCCAGTCGCTCTTGTTCTTTCTTTTGCTCCTCCATCAAACGAGACTGTTCAGCTAAGAGTGCATCCTTTTCTTCTTGAAGCTTCTTCTCTTTCGCTGCCTGCATCTCTTGTCGCCGCTTCTCTTCTTCTGCTATTCGCAGTTTATCCAATCGCTCTTGTTCTTTCTTTTGCTCCTCCACCAAACGAGACTGTTCAGCTAAGAGTGCATCCTTTTCTTCTTGAAGCTTCTTCTCTTTCGCTGCCTGCATCTCTTGTCGCCGCTTCTCTTCTTCTGCTATTCGCAGCTTTTCCAATCGTTCTCTTTCAAGCATTTTTTGTCTCTGTTCCTTTTCAATTCTCTCATTTTCCTCTGCAAGTCGCCTCTGTTCTTCAGCCAGACGTTTCTTGAGACTTATTACTTTGCTTCGGGAATCTTTACTAAAGCGAGTAACGTCAACCTTAGTTTCAGTTTCTATTTTTTGGATTGCAGGAGGAGATTTTTCCAAAAGCATAACTGTGCTACTTTCTTTTAATGGAGGTGGAGGGGGCGGAGGCAACGGCAAAATCTTTTGTTTTGCCTTGGACTTTAGCGGTGGCGGTGACAATGGCAAAGACTTTTGCTTCACCTTGGACTTTAGTGGTGGCGGTGGCGGTGGCGGTGGCGGTGGAGGTTTGAGCGTTAGTTTTTTTGTACGCATGATAGGAGGCGGTGGCGGTGGTGGCAGCGGCGGCGATGCGTCAAGTTCTGTACTCATTCTCGATGTTTGAGGTACCTGGTCTTTCTTAGGAGCGAAAAAAGAAGTGAAAGGGTTCGTGAATTTTCCAAAGAGGGTAGATGAAGTTTCAACGAAGATGGAATTTTCTAACTCATCATCCTCATCTATCTTGACTCTATTCATTGATAACACATCTCCTTCGGAAATGGAAGAGCTATATCTTGATAGCGCTGTTGCACCTGAACTTAACTTTTGTTGCAGAGAAAGTTGCAATTGATCTTCTGAAAACCCTGTCTGATCCATTACTAAGGCGCCTTTGAGCGATTGTTTTTGATTAACTCCCTTTTCTGCGATTCCTTCGAGTTCGTTTTGATCAATTCTATTTTCTGACTTACCATCTTCGATGGTTGTCTTCGTCAATAACTTCTGCCCGTCATCTCTCTTGTTCGCTAATCTACCTTCTTCATCGGAAAGTCTGTTTTTTTCCTTAACTAATCGTTCCTTCAGATCTTGCAGTTGAAAGCGCGATTCTTCTACCATGCGAGCTTCTTTTGAAGCAATTTTTGCCTTCAGCGATTCGATTTCTCTAGTAAGACTTGATATAGTTGACTCTTTCGCATTGATGACTTTATCTGATTGATCATTTGCTGACTTCATGTCCGCAGCTTCATCCAAAGTTTTCTGCAATTCCATATTTATTTCATTCTTTTCCTTTTCAAGTACAAGGGCTTCCGAATTGAGTTTTTCTACCTGAGTGGTTAATCTGTCGATGATATAGACTTTATCATTCAAAGATTGAGTCAAGTTTCTTTGCATTGCTTCTGCAGCGAGCAAAACGCCACGTTGAGACTCAATTTCTTTTGCAAGGACATTATTTTTGTCTTGATATTCTTTCAGAGACAGCGTCAAAGATGCAATTTCCTTTGTATTTGCCTCTGATTCGGATCGTCTCAGGTTCGATTCCGTGTTTATAATAGTTTCTATTTGACGATTCTTCGATACAATATCGTTTTTCAAGTCCTGGATAGAGGCTTCTGATATCTTCACAGCATTTTTTAATTCTATCTGACTTTCTCGAGCATTAGTCAATTCACTTTGTATCTTCTGCAATTCTAGTCTAATGTTTTTTTCTCTAGTTTGAGAAGATGACAGTAATTCCTGAAGCTGTGATATATCCTCTTCTCTCCTTTTCACATTCTCTCTACTCGAATTCAGTTCCCTTTCAAGGCTGTTGACGAGGGATGTATCTCTCTTTACTTCATCAGATCTTCGTTTTAACTCATTGGATTCACGGTTGGCAATTTTCAAAGCATTAGAAAGCCCGTCCCTTTCCCTGGAAATTTCATCATAGTCACGAGTTAACTTTTGGACAACTGCCGCGTGATCATTGCTCATTTGAGAAATCTGATTTTCAAGGATTTGAATCTGACTTACACTCTGTGCTGCTGCTCTAGTTATATTATTCAGTTTTTCGATGGCATCTTTTTGTGCATTTCGTTCTTGTTCAAGATTTTCATTCGCGCTTTCGGCAAATGACGCCAATTGGGACAGTTTTGAAGTGGAATCACTCAGTAACTGTGACTTTTTTGTGATTTCGTATTCAGCGGCCGAGAGTTTTTTTTCTAATTGTTTGATAAGTTCTGATTGTTTTAGCAGTTGCTGCTCAATTTCAGCTTTTTGATCATATAGCAGTTTATCTATTTGTTCCTGATTATCCAGTTCTTTCGCTTTCATAAAGTTGAAAAGTTTTTCCAACTCGGACTGAAGATCAGATGATTTGATTTGCTCATTCTTAAGCTCTTCCTGTAACTTCGATATATTTTTTTTTGATAGATCAATGACAGAGACCAATTCAGCAATTTGGCCTTTCAAAAATCTTTCTTGTTCCCTCATCGCTTCCTGGAAACGATTTTGTTCAGTCTTCATTTGCACCTCAAAATCGTTATACATTTTCGTTAGTGACGATTCATGTGAGCTAATAAGCTCAGAAATTTTCTGTTCATAAGAATACTTGAGCCTTTTCTGCATTTCAGCATTATCTGCATCAACATCAATCCTGGTATCGGAAATGTATGAGTTTAACTGAACGATTGCGGCATTTAGATCATCTAATTGTTTTGCGTATTCAGATTTGAGTCTCGTCTCTAAGGATTGAATCGCGGAGTTACGCTCTGCTTCCATTTTTGATACTATTGATGAAATCGTCTGTTTGTGGAATGCGCCCATTTCTTCAAGTTGCTGTTGCTGCTGTTCCGCAAGTTGCCGCATTTCATTTTTAACACTAACCAGCTCAGATTTGGCTCTATTTAGTTCATCACCTCGTAAGGCTTCGATACTAAGTAGTTTCTCTTCGTACTGTTTTCTGAGTAATTCAAGTCTCTCATTCTGCGAAGATACTAAAAAGGCCTCTTTTTGTGTGGCCGATGCGACTCTTTGATCAGCTTCGTTCATAATCAGCTTAATCTTATTTTCTGCTTCTTCTAATATTTGATCTCTAACTCGAACTGCAATCTGTGACTTCTCGTTCTCAACTTCTTGAAGACGTTGTTTTTGGACTTCAACAAGCCTTTGCGTGTCATTTTTTAAACGTTCAACTTCAGATCTCACTGTTTGAACTTCATTGTCTTTCATATCATTTAATTCAGCAAGTCGAATTTCATATTGTTCCATGAGCAACTTGAGATTACGATTTTGGGCAGAGATAAGCTGAGACTCTCGTTGTGTAGCAGCATTTATCATCATCTCAGCGTCTCTCTTAACTCGATTGATTTCAGCAGCAGTCTGTTCATTCACAATCCTCCTTATTTCCTTCTCAAACTCAACATTAGCGATGCTATCAGCAGCAACGCCACGAAACGTACTAATCGATGAGTCTGGAACTGGAGAAGACATAAAATTTGTAGAATCCGAAACGGCACTTACATCCGACCTAGGTAACGGTTGACTAGAACCGTTACCTCGAAAGCTATCAGAAGTTCGCATACTTCGCTGCTGCGCTTTGAAAGCATTTTCAGCCGCGGCAGCTTCTTCCTTGCTACGGAAGACCTGACCCTTGAACTCATATCGTTCATCATCTATCTTCTTGATCTTAGGAACACCGCCTGGCACATCTTGCATCGTACCTGGCTGCTGCTGCTGCTGCTGCTGCTGCTGCTGCTGCTGTTGCTGAAACTGTTTCA
>Ga0213868_10004130_pt1 | contig 13324 bp, 11 predicted proteins | sample PICome_9_FD_160087 | JGI IMG/M metagenome (GOLD analysis project Ga0213868, IMG submission 160087) | Coastal seawater microbial communities near Pivers Island, North Carolina, United States - PICO127 | ecosystem: Environmental > Aquatic > Marine > Coastal | place: USA: North Carolina...
AGATTCATTCGTAGCTTAAAATACAACGACCAAGAGGAGCAGACAGGAGTGAGTCTAACCTTCAAGAAAATAACTGCGAATATCTCTCTGAAGGGTCATCGACTAAAGTATGTTACCATAGTAGGCGTATTGTTGAGTCAAGAATGGAACACAATTCAATTTTACGTACTCTTCTCGTTTTCTGATGGTTGTAAAATAGCGAAGTGCAAGGTGCAAGTGCGTCATGCGTTCCGTGTAGACACCAACAAAAAAGGAAAGCTCTCTCTACAGCCCAATGCCGACCCCAATCCACCCAAGCCACTCATTTGATTTTCATTTTTAGCTCATAGCTCCATAGAAACGCACCACCACATAAAGTATGAATGAATATGAGATCTTTGTCTAAAGCATTGCGACGTTTAAGCAGTTCGAAACACCATCCAGAGAGGTCAAATGTGTTGAATAAATTAGAAGGTCGATCTGCCACTGTCTGTTTATTCCAACAAAGCCTATTCTCTCAAACATGTCCAGACATTTTTAATTCCGTTGATATGCGACATGTTCAATACAAGATGTTTAGTGCTAGTGCTGTACATGATATGACGAAGAGATCGTTCGCAGATATAAAACGCGTAAGTTGTGATTAGGTATGTTTTGCTACAGATGCACCGATACAAGTCCATACTCACGCTCATTTGGAAAAATATATGTGTAGGACATTTCTTTACATGCACAAAGTGGTGACATCGATCAACTTCGGTTAATAATCAATGCAGTTTTCGATCTTTATCCCGAGGAAAATCTTGACGAAAATATCCTTTCATCTATTTTCGATGCTTACTCTTTAGCGTTTGATAAAATGATTCATGATCCCATGTCTAATATTTATGGTGGAAATAAGTGGGAGCTTGTGAATGATATTGATGACTTTTTACAAGATGTCGCTGTCCAAAAAGGTAATAGGTTAGTTTCAAATCACTTTACAAATGTGCTATCTATATGGCATCGTCTGGCGGAAAATTCAAGTAATCTTAGAGGAATTCCAGAGAGAGCTACTTCTCAACTTCACATGATGGAGCGCCTTGCTCTTGATGGCAACTTGAAAGTGCGACCCACCATAGAAACTTACAACACTGTGATTCAGATTTGGAATGAAGTTCCTAGCGCTCTTTCACCGTTTAGAGCTGATGCCATAGTTCGTAGGATTGGAGGCTTTAGAAGAGACATGACAACAGTGATTTCAAAGGAGCTTGATGTCAAGCCAAATGCTGAAACCTGTAGGATTATGATTAAGTCATGGAGTGATTTTGTAACTAACGGTATTATTGGAAGTAAGCGTAAATTTGGAGGTGCGGCTTATAATGCATCTGGGTATCTACGATTTATGATAAACTCATATGAGCTGGGAGACAAAACATTTGAACCAAATCTTGATGATTATTTGATGGTATTTCGCGCTTGGGCCAACGCAAGGTAAATTCTCTATGCACTGTAAAAGTTATGATTTCATGGAAACATAATCTCACAATCCATTCTGTTTACAGTGAAAGTCAAATGACAGGAAAGAGGGCACTATTTATTTTGAACAAAATGGAGTCCTTGTGTAAAAATGAACAAACACAATTAAGACCAAACTTGGAGTGCTATAAACTTGTGCTTTGTGCTATATCAAACTGTAAGCCACCTCATATACAAGGAATGGGAGATGACGCTGAAAGAGTTCTCTCCAGAATGGAAGAAAATGGGTTGACACCTGATTCCAAATGCTACAGCTATGCTATCAAGACATGGAGTACTGCAGCTCAGCAAAATGAGCTGACGACAGAAGAAATTTATGCATTTGCAAGTAAGGCCAACAATCTTCTTGACAAAATGTCTGAAATGTACTTGAAAAGTGGAACCGTTCTTATTCGACCAACGACGGAAGACTATGACAATGTAGCGTGTGCTTGGTCAAAATGTCAACTGAATGGCGTTGCTGAAAAGGTCGAGAAGCTGCTCCGAAAAATGGAACAGCTGAATGACGCTGGGGACATTGGACTTCTTCCTTCTAGAAACAGTTATCTATATGCTATAAAAGCTTGGAAGAATAGTCCCAATACTTCAAAACAAATAGAGGGTGCTATGAACGTGATGAACCTTTTCAAAGCGCAGTACACCGAAAAAGGTAATGATAACTGCAAACCGAATGTAGAGTGTTTCAATGCTGTTATATCTGTTTGCGGAAGTCGCAATTTTCAAACAGCATCCGATGACATTAAAAGACAGGGATTGAAATGCGTCTTAGACATCATGCATGAAATGAGGAATCTGGATCAGTATGATGGTCACCCAGAGTCTTCTACATACAATCTTTTTCTGGAGGCGTTTTCGATGTTGTTAACGAAGGGTTCCAAGGATTATCAAAAAGCCATAGAATCTGCGTTTACTATGTGCCGAAAAGAAGGCTTGGTGGATGAAAAAGTATTGAAGACCTTCCATCGAGTCGCTCCTTATGAATCATATCGCAAGCTTGTTTTATCCGCTGCATACCCAAGAATTAATTCTGACGGTACCGTATCGAGTGATACCATGCTTCTTCCTGATGAATGGTCAAAAAATACCATAAGGTTTGATAAGTTCAGAAATGCTCCATTATCTTTGGATGGAAGGCTTGTTTATGAACGCAGTAAGACAGTAAGTGAACATAAGAATCGAAGATTACGAAAACGAGTCAATCAGTCCATGTTAAGGGGTGGAAGAGCGTGATTTTGAACAGTGTCAAACTAAGTATCAAAGTAATCAATTAAAGTTCATACATTATCCATTTCATTCGATTTCATTTTCCAGCAGAGTACTATCATTACCGACTACTACCTAATGTTTCGGTATGTGAACAAGAGATTGTGATTGCGCGAAACGCATACGATCTTTGAAATAGGTTATGAGTAGAGGTTCGTGGCCGCCGTCGGCGAGGAAGCTCCTCTCCCCAGCAGCAAAACCGAAGGAACAACAGTTAATACCAACGATGGCTTTCAGGACTGCTGTATCTAATATCGCCAAGAAGACGGCACTTGCCGCAGCCCCCAAGGTATGTATGAATCGTAATTTGCCTGGCTGTGAAAGCGGGATGATGAAAATGGAGAAAACGGTCAAGTGCACCAACTTTCCATTTTCGTCGGATTTCAGCTAGGTTCCACGGAAGTCCGGGTGCACTGCTGCACTCATTTGCGACGCCCCGCCCGTGTGCCGACGGCTTAACTCCTAATAATAATGATATTATTGAATAAGCCGTTGGAAAGATGAGGTTGTGGAGAATATATCTTCTCCCGAACTTTCCGTCTAACTCAACGCAAAATAATTGTTTTACCGCATGAATGGAATCTGCGTCCTTAAGATCGCTTGTGATCGTTACTAACATAAATTTTCTTTTCTTCCCTACAAATAGGTTGCACGCAGTGCTGTAGTATCCTCTACCCGTGGAATGGCCTCTCAAACTCTTGAGCTTTCCACCTTCCTTGAGAAGAGGATTTCTGCCGCTGCTGGCTCAGAGGACACCACCGCCAAGTACGCCGAGACCGGATCTGTCATCTCTGTAGGAGATGGTATCGCCCGTGTTTATGGACTCTCCAATGTACAGGCTGGAGAGATGGTTGTCTTTGCCTGTGGTCTTCGTGGAATGGCCCTTAACCTTGAAGAGGACAACGTCGGAGTGGTTATTTTCGGAGACGATCGTGACATTCTTGAAGGAGACACTGTCAAGCGTACTGGAGCTATTGTAGATGTTCCTGTCGGACCTGAGCTTCTTGGACGTGTTGTTGACGGAATCGGTCAGCCTATTGATGGAGGCGCCTCTCTTGACAACTGTGCCCGCTCCCGTGCTGAGGTAAAGGCCCCCGGAATTATTCCCAGGGAGTCCGTTTCCGAGCCCATGCTTACCGGACTCAAGGCTGTTGACGCCTTGATTCCTATTGGACGTGGACAGCGTGAGTTGATCATTGGAGATCGTCAAACTGGAAAGACTGCCATTGCCATTGATACCATTATTAACCAAAAGACCAAGAAGGATCCACTTGCATGTATCTACGTTGGAGTTGGACAGAAGAGATCCACTATTGCCCAACTAGTTGGACAGCTTGATGAGAAAGGAGCCATGGACAACTGTATCATTGTTGCTGCAACTGCTTCCGATTCTGCCCCCCTTCAGTTCCTTGCCCCATACACTGGAGCCGCCATGGGAGAGTACTTCCGTGATAATGGAAAGCACGCCGTTATCTTTTACGATGATCTTTCCAAGCAGGCTGTTGCTTACCGTCAAATGTCTCTTCTTCTTCGTCGTCCTCCTGGTCGTGAGGCTTATCCTGGAGATGTTTTCTACCTGCACTCCCGTCTTCTTGAGCGTGCTGCTAAGATGCACCGTAACACTGGAGGAGGATCACTTACCGCTCTTCCCGTCATTGAGACTCAGGCTGGAGATGTATCTGCTTACATTCCAACGAACGTTATTTCTATTACTGATGGACAGATCTTCCTTGAGTCCGAACTCTTCTACCAGGGTCAGCGCCCCGCTATTTCTGTCGGTCTTTCCGTATCTCGTGTAGGATCAGCTGCTCAGTACAAGGCCACCAAGGCTGTTGCAGGAACCATGAAGCTTGAGCTTGCCCAGTACCGTGAGGTTGCTGCCTTTGCCAAGTTCGGATCCGATTTGGATGCCGCTACTCAGCAGCAGCTTAACCGTGGAGTTCGTCTTTACGAACTTCTCAAGCAGGGACAATACATGCCTTATGAGCCTGAAGAGGTTGTCTCGTCCCTTTTCATTGGAGTTAAGGGATACTGTGATCGTATCGATGTCGAACACGTGCAGGCTTTCGAAAAGGCTTTCCTAAAGCACATGAAGGGAGCTCACTCTAAGGTTCTCAAGGCAATTGTTGATGATGGATACATCCTTAAACCTGAGGTTGAGAAAGAGCTTCATCAAATCGCAGAAGACTTCACCAGTGGATTCAGCCCCTAAGCATAAATTGGATTCGTGATGTATTTGATGGATGAAAACTTTTGGAATATGATGAAAACTCGAGGTGCTATTTGGTTCAACAAACTACTGTTGGATAAAAACACTTTTAAAAAAATATTGAATTAAATAGGTTTTTGAAACGAATATATCTCATTGTTAAGCCACTTGGCACTATATCGTCTCAAAATGTTTCCTCATTTTATAAACAAACAGTCAATTAGATACTTCTTTGTCACGTTGTTCACCTCTTTTCGCGGTTTCGCGCCGATCTCATTTTTCTTCTCTTCACTCTTTTTCTCCTCTCGTTTTTCTCTCTGTATTACGTTTGATTACGCCGCATCATAAATCCATCATGTCAGATCATAAGAGAAAACAAAGCAAACGGAAGAATAAGAATGTTATTTTTCCAACCCGCCTCATAGATAATGAATCAGTTGAGCTTGTCTCTTCACCTACCGGCCCTGTTCAGACACTATCTCTATCGCAAATCGACAAAGAAATCATCCTAGATCGTCTTCGCAAAGAGATAGTAGATAATTTTAAATTCTCACTTTCACCGGAAAATAATCGAAGTAGAAAAAGAGTTCGAAGTGACAATGTAGCTTCTGAAGACTCTTGTGTAGATGGGGGTGATAAGGAAGTTATGAAAACAGTTCTGAAGTCTAGGTTTCGTGTCGGTATAAACAGTTGTACCCGTACTCTGGAAAGATTTTTTCATAATCATCATGCAATTCATCAGAATAATTCAATAGAAAACAATGAGCATGTTGCACTTGGTTTGCAACCAGATTTAGTGATTCTTGCACGAGACATTAGACCTCCAAATATGCTGGCGCATGTTCCGCACTTTTGCAATCTTCTTAAAATACCAATTCTACTGTTGCCAGGGAGAGCATCGACAGATATTGGAAAAGTACTAGGCGGTAAGAATACATCTATTGTTATGTTTCTTAAAAGGAGTGATGGACAAATAGATGATGAAGTAAGCATTCGTTACCACAGAATTCTTGATTCATTTCTCGAATTTGCAAAGTCTAAGCAACCGATGAGCACTACAAATAGTTGATTAAAATGAAATACAACGTGAAAGATACACAGTCTCCTTATTATTTTTACGAATTTATATTTGTGCACATCGTGTCTCTCTGCGCACAAAACATTTTCTCGATGTGTGAAATAAGGTGGAAGACTTGCTTTTGCTTTGAATCGTAAGCAGATGTCGTTACAGCTATCAAGACAACATTGTTACTCGTCTACCCAGCTTTGTTCAACAACTTCACGAACTCTACGATTATACTCTCTTCTATTTTCATTGAATAGTCGACTAGCTTCAGAATTCGCAGGTGATGCAGGGTTTGGATCACAGAGTAGACTTTGAATAGAAGTCAAAATTGCAGATATATCATAAATGGGACTCCATTGGTTTTGTAAGATGTCCAAACAAATTTGTCCATCAGCATAAATATTAGGATGGAACATTTTCGTCAGGAATTTCACCTGAGGTGCTTTGTTAGGATAATCTTCAGTAAATTCCAACACAAGTTTGAAGGTTCCACCTTCCCATGGCGTATCATCTGGTCCAAAAATAACAGCCTACGGTTTTGTTTGAGGGCAGATTTAAGATACGATGAAGAGCGATTTAAAACTTTCGAATCATATGATACCACTTACCTGCCACATCATGATATTTGTGTCCATTGGTGCTCCGGTTACTCCGCTAGGAGGGTCATTTTGCAACCTATATGTGTAATTATGAAAAACTATGAGAATAAATCTTACAAAAGGATTGATAACCTGTACAAATATTAATCACGATGTGATTCTCTCTTTTATCAACGAATTTATGACGTTCTGAGCTCATTCAGTTCGAGAACAAGAATGGAAAAAATCGTCTTCTTCCAACGGATGACAGATTTTTTGAAACGAGCTTCTGTTATCATAATCATGATCCTAATGTCTTATTACTTCTCCACAAGACAATTAATGAATTAAATACTTGCTTACCTTTTGAAATCTCGAAGAAGACGGCGTCTCGCGGAGGTGCTCATCGTAGTAGTGTAGAATTAGAATTATTGTTTTTGTGTGGAGAGCGTGGGGAATATGGAGTGGGGAGGGGGAATGGAAAAAAGAAGTCCTGTTGGTTCGACCAGTGGAAACGCTAACATTTTGAGAAGGGTAGTACATGTCGTCAGAATTTCAACCTATGACGAAGGATTGAGTTCCCAAGCCATTCGTCATACTAAAGACAGCCCTAACAAGTTTACTTATGAAACCTTTGTTCGTCAGAAGTTCAAGGGCTAATCATATGATTTCTAAAAATCATGTGTCAGACTAAATGCGACCACACGAGTTGAAAAACTGAAGACACACACACACACACATAAATCAACTAAGTAACATGACTATCAATGAAAACTCAAACGAATCAAAAGAAAGATCGAGCTCTAATGAGAGTTCAAGCTTTCCAGATCCAAATAATGTTTTAAGTTCCTCTATGATTCATTCAACAAGACATTCCATGAATCCACAAGTAGAGTTATACCAAGACTCACTTGCTCAGGTTTCCAATATGATGTCAAGTATCGAACAATCCAGTGCATCGGATTCGTTCACTAATAATACACAGGGCTCATCCAAGTTATCATCAATATCTTCTGGTCCTCAAGGTGCAGTTCGCTCGCATACCTCAGGAAGCACACGATCAGAACTTCCTTTCTTGAAAACAGATGAATCACAAAAATTTGATCCTTCCGGGCCATTAGTATTAGGTGGAGTCGTTATACCACCAGTGCCTCCTAACTCTTCAACTGCAATACAAGTGCAAGCCGCAGCAGCAGCTGCAGCCGCTGCTGCTGTCCCGGAATCTTCGCACGATATAAAGAGAGGCTCAAAGAATACCGAGAACCTTACAGAAGCACAAAGGAAAAGATTGAATAGAGAACGTAATAAAGAGCATGCAAAGTCCACCCGGGCACGGAAAAAGGCTTACATTAATAAACTTAAAGAATTAGTCGATGGTTTACATGCAGAACAAGCACAATACGCAACTACTCGACGAGTTCAAATGCAGCAGCTTGCTGATGTACAAAGAACGAGAAGATCAGTTCTGAAACATTTTCTGAAGTATCACGGCGGGTACGAATCCAATCCAAGGAAATGGGCAACCATAGTAGAAGACAGTTTTGTCTTGAAACAACCAGTTACACCATATAGATCCTTTCGCTGTTCAGAGATTGAAAATTCCAGAGATAGAGTAAGTCTACTATCTTATATATGTGTGTATCCTCTTTTAGTGATGATCTAAATGATTTTCTTTTATCAACGAAAATAGGAATGTCGCAAATCGGTTGGAATCGATGCATTAATAGCTGATTCCGCTAGCATAGCTGTCATGGTCGAAAGTGTTGGAAGCCGAAGCTCTAGATGGAAGAGTATCAAGCGAGACTATTTCCTAAGGAAAGAAGAGATGAGAACTGGTAAAGTTCGGATTCAAATGCCACGACAGATTGAACGTGAAGATAGCCGCCTTCATCATGCAATATCTAGTTTATCATCTAGCTCCGCTCACTCGCATTGGCTCTCGAGTGGAAATGGATCTGGAAATGGATCTGGAGAGGAAGAAGAAGAAAAGAAAAAGATTCAGTCCAAAAAAAGAACGCCTGAAAACATTCAAGATCTTCAAGATGTTGGCAGTCCTGTAAAACGCAAGAAAGTTAGCTGCTCAAGCAGCAGTGGTGGAAGCGGTCTCAATTCAAGTGAACAGGTGCAGGCTACAAATACTGAGTTCCATGATTACAACGCGAAGCCATTACCCGATCCCAAACTTGACCGCGGATCAAGCGCTGAAACGGGTAGTGCTGGTAGCGACTCCATTACTGAAAATGATTCAGACAATGCTGTTGTTGGAGGAGATTTTGGGGCTGATTCATCTTCTGGAGATGAAATCAATCCTCCGAGACCGAGTCGGCAGAAACGTGAAGTTCCACCTACATTAGAGATACCTAATGAGTATGGACCAGCTTCATCTAAGATATCTAGAACAGAAACGCAACCCTTCTCTGATCCAAGTACAAATAGTTCCTTAGATAATGTCACAAAGGCATCTGTTCCATCTAAATCTGGTCTTCCCCCCAATATTGCTCGATCTGGGGGGATAGTGCATAACATACAAGTTGCGTCAGTGAATCCTCGATTGAACGCAGCACCTGCGATTTCTTTACCGCCATTTACTGGGCTTGGAAGGCAAACAAATCCTTCCAAAACAAACCAGTCAAATAACATATCGGTCAGTTTGTCACACTCCAGTAACTCAGATATAGTAGGAAATCCCAGTTTGCCATCCGTTGCAAATCCTGTTACAAATTCTTTTCCAATACCAATCATTCCGCCAACAGCACCCAATAGGGATGTATCCAACATTATTGGAGAAGACAATGATGGATCTTCGGACGATTCAACGAGCTCGCAGATCTTAGCATTTTTTCATGTAAACGAAGATGACATGTTACTAACGGATGATGTCCTTATGTGCCCGTTCATCTTTCGTACCCAAGATGCTGTTCTTTGCGGTGCTCTGGCGGAGTGTGTTATGCCTGGTATGTTACGTGCTCAGTTTTCCCCTATGAATAAGCTCGTGAGTCTTGAGATGGTGTATGATGCCATGGGATTTATGCAACAACTGGGTCGAGCAAGTGGCAACGAGGGCATAGCGGAAATAATCCCGAACAGCCTTGAAATGGCTTTGCAGCCTTCAAACGAAGATGCTAGAGTGATCACATCGGCTAAACCGCCATATTCGATTGTGAGTGCCAATGCTGCCTGGACTCATATCACAAAGTATTCCCAGATGGAGGCAGAGCAAAAGGACCTCACAATTCTAGATGGCAAGAGGACTTTCCATGGGGCGAAACACAGGCCAGGAAAACCGTCGCACGATTTTTCTTCAGTTGCAAGTGGGCGATCTGCATGTAGTACGAATGTATTTTACGACAAGTACGGAAAATCGTTTATTGCATTCGTCTCATCTTATCCACTAACTAATGCAAAAAATGAAGTAACACATCTGCTTCATGTGTACAAAAGCTTACACGAGTATAGCAATTAACGAAACGATGCAAAATGTAAAAGTAATTCATGTAAATTAACATTCATAAAATCAAAGATCCAAAATCTTAAACTGGCGTCTGTAGGTAATTCATTTCAAACTAACAAAACAGGAGATGATTGAACGGCCAAGCCATTTGGTGAAAAGAAATCCCCTTCCTCAATATCATAATTTGCTGTTTGACGAGCTAATTGTGATACTGTGCAGCAGCCGCAAAATGTTGAAGCCAAACAATCTTCGTATGGAATTCCCTCAGGAATATTGTTCTTTACTCGTACAAGCCTTCGTACTTTCATCATTGTGATTATCGAATACATTGTATAGATAAAGTTGACAAGGCTTGCTAGTACACTGCTATCTTCAGAGGGATCAGCGGGAGCAACAATAGTTGACAAAACAGTAAAAATGATTGTTGCGTAAGTCATATTTCGGAACGTCCTCCTCCATTCTTCCACTGGAGCCTCGTCTCCCAGCCAGTTCAGTTGAAGACGTGTCATTACTTGGCCAAGAAGTAGTAGCGGGCAGCAGCAAGCGTAGACAAATGATGGGTGGAAAATCCCGTAGCTGGTATCATTTCGTTAGTTCATATTTTAGAAGATATTTTTTAAAAAAACAAATGTATAGGGTATTTGGACTCACCGTGTACATGCAAAGATATCATCTTTCCATCGTCCGACGCTGATAGGCTCATGTGGGTTGAATGGTACCTTAAATGTCTGGTCCTTTTTCACTCCACCAGCAGGCTGTGTAGAGTAGTTGGTAAGAACAACATTTGAATTTCATTCTAAAACTCAATAGAGCACGGATCACTCACCACGATTGCATGAAATACAACCCCATCGTACTCCGTACTGAACTTATAACCCTCTGGCATTGCCTGGGGTGCAGTAATCTCTACCATCTGAAGATTCGAGTCAACGATATGTACAGGGATAAAAAATCTTTCATGAGTGGACGGTGGAAGATGGAAGGCATGAAGAAACTTCCTATTTACTTACAACTGTATCGGACAAAACTTCCGCATGAGGAATCGATTCATATCGAGGCACTTGACTCATGATGCATTAAGTTCTGATGGAATGAAAGGGAGGGTGCCTACAAGAAGAAACAACTTGGAAGTATTTGGAACTTCGAACGAAGACAAGATCTCTCCTCTATGAGAACACCAAAATACCGACCCATCAAGGAATAAATGTGACGATCATTTGTCATCAGTCAGGAGGATTGATTCATTCATTCAACGATTTTATTTACATAAATTACACATCAAAAGTCAATATCATTGTTTCTCCAAGCAGAAACAGAAAATACTTTCTTCTTTCTCGCAATTCCAACTCGCTCCCTACAGTAAGATGATTGCGAAGTATACAATGGATGATCTACATCTTCTTGCTCCCCGTCATTCTGTGGATACGATGATGAAGGCGGTAGATAATTCGGATGATTTTCATGGTCAAATGGTATCTTTGATGATTCATTCGGATTTGGTGAAGATGCAAGAAAAGGCTGTTCCTTTTTCAACCAACGTGAAACTGACAAGACTTTTCTCTTCTTTGTTCCATTTGAAAGCTGAGAGTCCATGATGGATGGTTGGGACCAAGGTTCATTCATGGGATTCTGTGAATCAGATTGAGACTTTAACCAAGATGAGACAGACATTACCTTTTTCTTCTTCCTTTCATTTTTCTTCTTGTGTATATTGCCTTGTATGTCTTCCTTCTCCTCAGTGTTATCCATGAAATCAGAGTGAGCCGAATGATAATCATCATCAGAATCAAGATCGTATCCAATCGTATTTAATGGCTGAGTCTGCAATATAGCTGGCACTTCACTCGCCTCCTCGACATCCACATTATCGTGTTCTGGTGACTCTTGTATCTTCCCTACTAGGGGCTGAGTCTCCAAATAATGGTCATCTTCCGAGCTTGACTGCTCGGAATCCTCATCCTTGTGATTCATCGATTGCTGTGAATCTTGATCATTACTACATTCAAAAGCAGTTGCTGGAGCTTGTGTTTCTATCAAATTCAACTCTTGTTCTGGTGATTCACTCATATTATCATTATCATCATCATCATCATCATCTTTGTCATCTATATCATCATGACCTGTATATGGAGCTTGGGTCTCAAGACGGTCTACATCTTGATTGGAATCCGGTTGACTCTCATACATTCCATGATCTATTTGTGTTTCCATTTTTTCTTCCCTCACGACGTAAGAGTCATCATCACTATCACTGTCATCACTTTCTTCCGAACTGGAACTCTCAAGCATTTGACTAATACTAGTCATATGATGTGGAATTTTTGGAATGAAAGTTGACCTCTTTCCATCCGACTGGTCCTCTTGTCCTGATTGTGGCTCTGCAGAATGACATGGTTGTTGGTCATTTCCATCAAACGATGGATCAGTTTCACTTGAATCATTGATGCTTGTTTGACGATTCTTTACATTCATGTAAAGACTTAAAATCGATGACCATTCTTCCCTGGTGTTGCTTGTTGTAGAATCATACGTTCCAATGATGACATTGTTCCCAGGTAACATTTTCTCCCCTTTTGTTTCAAACGATGGACCAGATACAATATAATTGAAACAGTCAATGACTTGTCGTGCTAATGTGCGATGATCATATTTCATAGCCATCAGAGCTCTCTTCACATCTATATCCTCATGCACATCCAGAGGATTACCAATGATCCCAGCATTTTCACAGCCCATGGACTCCAAAGCAACTCCATCCGATATCGTAACCGCATCCTTGTGTGATAGAGAGTCTGGATTCATTGGTACGACATGCACAACGAGACATGTCGGTTTGTTCAAGTTTGTGTTTGTGCTCACGCCCAAAAGATTGTGTGTGGATACCTGTAAATATTTCAATCGCACGAGGGATCCATGCCTCAAACGTTCCACTTCGTCATTGACTGCATCGTTGTTGTCATCCTTTTGACAAATATAAACAGGGATATGATTTTTACTGTCTGAGATTATGAAACGAATGTAGGATCGATAAGGTTTGTTTTTCCAAGTCATGTGAACAAGTTCAGGTAAGGATACTATTTGAACGATTCGAGTTTTACGATCCAATTTCGGTTTTTGATCTGGGTCAAATGTCATTGCATCGAATACAGTGTTGGCTATCCATGGAGTGATTTTGGATAGGATTGCACTCATTTTTATCGATGGAAATACAACTTGGGTGGTGGTTGTAATTGCTTTGAGAAGTGCTACGTGCTATTTCA
>Ga0213868_10004131_pt1 | contig 13322 bp, 11 predicted proteins | sample PICome_9_FD_160087 | JGI IMG/M metagenome (GOLD analysis project Ga0213868, IMG submission 160087) | Coastal seawater microbial communities near Pivers Island, North Carolina, United States - PICO127 | ecosystem: Environmental > Aquatic > Marine > Coastal | place: USA: North Carolina...
ACTCCGGGGAGTCGCGCAAGCGACGGGGCAGCGCCCCCCACTGACATAAAAATCAGAAATCCAGATCATTGTAATGCCTGGGCGGCGGAAAACCGGACACCTGATCAGCCAGGATCGAACGAAAGGCGGGGCGCGACTTGATCTTGGCGTACCAATCCTTGACCACGACGCTGCGGTTCCAATCCACATCCGAAATGTAATCCAGCGACGACAGATGGGCGGCGGCCGCAAAATCCGCCAGCGTCATGGCGTCCCCTGCCAACCATCGGCGATGATCCAGCAACCACGTCATGTAGTCGAGATGGTATTTGATCGCCTTGGCCCCATCCTTGACGTTGCGACTGTCAGGAAAGCCCTGGCCCATCATCTTCTTGTTGACCCGCTCATAGAGCAGTTTTGACGTGACCTCGTTGTGGAACTTGTCGTCAAACCAGCCCACAAGGCGGCGGACCTCAAGACGGTCAATCGGGTTGGTCGGGATCAGGGCAGGTTCAGGTCGGGTTTCCTCGATATACTCGCATATCGCAGCACTTTCACACATCATCACGCCATCCAGACGCAACACAGGCACCTTGGCGGCAGGGTTGCGGCGCATGAAATCCGGGTCCGCTTCCCAATAGCGTTCTTCGACCAGTTCGACCTCGATCTTCTTTTCGGCAAGGCTCAGACGAACCTTGCGACAAAACGGAGAAAGCGGAACGTGAAACAGTCGGGCCATAATCAATCCAGGCTTGGCGAACGGTCAGACATCCATGCACCCATGCGACGCCATTTTCAACTCTGGAAACAGCGCGCCCGGCCATCCGCGCGGATCGTGGCCGCCCCATCCAGAATTTGAGAGGCGCGTTTGCGCACCGCATCAGACGGACGCCCGGCAGATCGCCCCTTGGGATCAGGCAGGATTGCGGCCAGCCGCGCGGCCTGCACATCCGACAGCGCTGCCGCATCGACACCGAAATAGTGTTGCGCGGCGGCCTGCACACCAAATACGCCCGCGTCGAATTCGGCCACGTTCAGATAGACCTCGAGAATGCGGTGCTTGGACCACAGCGCCTCGATCAGCGGGGTCAAGCCCGCCTCCATCACTTTGCGCAGCCACGAACGGCCATGCCACAGATACACGTTCTTGACGACCTGCTGGCTGATCGTCGACGCACCACGCGTGCCGCCGGCGTCGATGGCGGCGCGAATGGCCGTGACATCCAGCCCCCAGTGCAGACAGAAATTGGCGTCCTCGGCCGCCACGGCGGCGCGGGCCATGATCGGGGCGATCTGCTCCATCGCGGCCCATTCCTGTTCGACACCGCCCAAGCGGCGCGATTCCTGCATCATGTACAGCGTCGTCGGCGGGTTCACCCACGCCCAGAGCAGGCCCAGCACCAGACCCAGTACGGCAACACCCCCAACCAGCCGCAACGCCCAGCGCAACAGCCAGCGACCGGGACGAAACCGGCCCGCCGTGCGTTTCCTGGTGGTCTTCTTGCTGCTCTTTGCCATGGCCCAGCTATAGGGCCGGGACAGGGCCAAGTGAACTACCGCGCAATCGATTGCGCCAAATATGTGCCAATAAGGCGCGCACCCTCGGGCGAAGGGTGGATACCATCAAAGGCAAAAAGCGCGCGCCGACTGCGATCCATCGCCGCCTCGCTGTCCACGAATGTCAGACCCGGCGTCGCATCGGCCAACCGGGCCAGGCGGGCGTCATAGTTCACCAGATAAGGGCGGCATCCCGCGAACCGACCCGACCGCGCACTGGCATAATAGCCCATCCAAAGCACCTCGGCACCGCTGCTCAGCATCTCTGCCACAAAAGTGGGGACATCGCCCGTCAGGTCGGACGCAATCAATCCATCCAGAACCGCGTCACAGGCGTTGCATCCACACTCTGCCAGAAAATCATTTGCCCCACCGTTGACCAGCACGATATCCCACGCGCCCCGACGAAATTGCGCGCGGACGTCAAACCCAATGGCCTGACCAAGGGTCGAGGTATTTGAAAATCGCGCCCCGGCCACGGCGTCGTTTTCGACCTGTGCCCCCAACACATCCCCCATGACAGCAGGGATGTCGCGGCCCGTCCACTTGTGCCAGGCCAGAATACTGTCGCCGATCGCCAACACGCGCAGGGGCTCTGCCTGCACCGGGACAGCAAGGACCGTCAATAACAGCAAAACAAAACGCATGGTCGCAAACCTATGGCCCAAGCCGCGTGTTTCCAGCTTTTGAACTGCGCCAATGATGCGAAAGCTATTTGCGCATGCGGTATTCCTTGCCATTTCCCTTGGCATAGATCAGCGCAGGGCGGCCATCCTTCTGGCGCACGAAATGAAAGCGGACTGTGCCTTTCCTGCGAACAGCAGGGTCAGCGACACCAATAAAATTCGTAGCATTGGGAATACCTCCATCAGATATGTACGGCCAAAACGCTACCGGATGGTATTTCAACGGAAAAGGGCGACGGAACTCATCCGCCGCCCTCTGAACCAGCATTCTGTGGCAAAGCCTGATAATCAGGCTGTTACTCTGCCGGAATGGACCCTTTTTCCAGACTCAGCGGTGCAGGCAGGTGCACCAGCATCTCTTTGGGGCAGACCTGAAGGAAATGGTGCTGCTCAGTATCCCAATGCTGCAGGATGTTGGCGGTCTTTACGCTGCCGGTTTCACGCAAGTGGCGTTCCAGCAACTCTTCGAGCTGGGTCAGCCAATGCAAGACGGTCACAGGGCAAGCGACCAGCGTTTCCATGTTCATCATGTCCATCGCCGTACCATCGGGATCATAAAGATAGGCCATGCCCCCCGTCATACCGGCCCCAAAGTTGGCACCGATCTCGCCCAGAATGACCGCGACACCGCCGGTCATGTATTCACAGCCGTTCGATCCGCAGCCCTCGATGACGACACTGGCCCCCGAATTGCGCACGGCAAACCGCTCGCCCGCGCGACCCGCCGCAAACAGGAACCCGTCGGTGGCACCGTATAGAACGGTGTTGCCGATGATCGTGTTTTCAGCGGCCACGATGGGCGAGGACATGGGCGGGCGCACCACGATGGTACCACCCGACAGACCCTTGCCCACATAGTCGTTGGCATCGCCCGACACTTCCAGCTTCAGGCCCGGCGCGGCAAAGGCCCCGAGAGACTGGCCCGCAGACCCTGTCAGCTTGACCGTCAGGTGATCGGGTTGCAGCGCATTGCGCATCCCGAACTTGCGCACGATATGGCTTGAAGTGCGAGTGCCCACGGTGCGGTGCGTGTTCTGCACAGCATAAGACAACTGCATCTTCTCGCCGTCCTCAAGGAAACGGGCCGCATCGCGCACGATCTGGGCATCCAGCGTGTCGGGCACCGCATTGCGTTCCTTGTCACGGTTGTACACGATTTCCGCAGCGCCATCGACAGTGATGAGCAGCGGGTTCAGGTCCAGATCATCCAGATGCGCAGACCCACGGCTGACCTGCGCCAGCAGATCGGCACGGCCAATCACGTCATCCATGCTGCGGGCACCAATTTCAGCCAGCAGCTCGCGGACTTCCTGGGCATAGAAGGTGATCAGGTTGACAACCTTGTCTGCATTGCCGGTGAACTTGTCGCGCAGCGCTTCGTCCTGCGTACACACGCCGACGGGGCAAGTGTTGGACTGGCACTGACGGACCATGATGCAGCCCATGGCGATCAGGGCGGCAGTGCCGATGCCATATTCCTCGGCACCCAGCATCGCGGCCATGACAATGTCACGGCCTGTGCGCAAACCACCATCCGTGCGCAGGGTCACGCGGCCGCGCAGGTTGTTCATGGACAGCACCTGATGCGCTTCGGTCAGGCCCATTTCCCATGGCAGACCCGCATATTTGATCGACGTGGCAGGCGAGGCACCCGTGCCGCCATTGTGCCCCGAGATCAGGATCACATCGGCCTTGGCCTTGGCCACACCAGCCGCAATCGTGCCGACACCGCTGGACGCCACCAGCTTGACCGTCACCTTGCAGCGCGGGTTGATCTGCTTGAGATCGTAAATCAGCTGCGCCAGATCCTCGATCGAATAGATGTCGTGGTGCGGCGGGGGCGAAATCAGCGTCACACCCTTGGTCGAGTGACGCAGACGGGCGATCAGGTCAGTGACCTTCATCCCCGGCAGCTGACCACCCTCACCGGGTTTCGCGCCTTGGGCGACCTTGATTTCCAGTTCTTCGCACTGGTTCAAATACTCCGCCGTCACGCCAAACCGACCAGAGGCAACCTGCTTGATCTTGGCGCTTGGGTTGTCGCCATTGGGTTCGGGATGGAAGTGCGCCGGATCCTCGCCGCCCTCGCCGCTGTCGGACTTGGCACCGATGCGGTTCATGGCAACGTTCAGCGTCTTGTGGGCCTCCGGGCTCAATGCGCCCAGCGACATGCCGGGGGTGACGAACCGCTTGCGGATGCTGGTGATGCTTTCGACCTCTTCGATCGGGATCGCAGCGCCCAACGGCTTGATGTCCAGCAGGTCGCGCAAATGGATCGGAGGGGCAGACCGCATCTTGGCGGAATACTGTTTCCACATGGCAAAGGACGCGTTGTTGCAGGCCATTTGCAGCATATGCATGCTGGTGGCCCCCCAAGCGTGGGTTTCACCGCTTTTGCGGGATTTGTAGAACCCGCCGATGGGCAGCACGTTGGTGCCGTTCCAGCCCTGCGCGTGGATGTCTTCAGCCTTGGACTGAATGCCCGTCACACCGATCCCGCTGATGCGGCTGGTCATGCCGGGGAAGTATTCAGCACACATCGCGCGGGACAGGCCCACCGCCTCAAAGTTCAGACCACCACGATAGGAGGACACGACGCTGATCCCCATCTTGGCCATGATCTTCAACAGTCCCTGATCGATGGCATTGCGATAGCGGGCAACCGCTTCGGTCAGGGTGCCATCCAACAGACCGCGATCAATGCGATCCGACAGCGAATCCTCGGCCAGATAGGCGTTGACCACTGTGGCACCGCAGCCAATCAGCACCGCAAAATAATGCGGGTCAATACATTCGGCAGACCGCACATTCAGCGAACAAAAGGTGCGCAGACCCTTGCGGGTCAGGTGGCTGTGCACTGCACTGGTGGCCAGAATCATCGGCATCGACACCTTGTCGGCGTTCGAATGCTGATCGGTCAGAATGATGTGTCCCGCCCCAGAGCGCACGGCGTCTTCGGCGGCATCGCGGATACGACCAAGGGCTGTGTTCAGCGCACCGGGACCGGGGGTAAAGGTACAGTCGATTTCCACCAGATCCGCGTTGAAATGCGTGCTGATTTCCTCCCATTGGGAATTGCCGACAAAGGGGCTGTCCAGCGTGATGATCTCGGTTTGGGCGCTGGATTCGTCCAAGACGTTCTTGAGGTTCCCGAACCGGGTTTTCAGGCTCATCACGCGGAATTCGCGCAAGGAATCGATAGGCGGGTTGGTCACCTGGCTGAAATTCTGGCGGAAAAAGTGCGACAGCGGGCGGTACTTTTTGGACAGGACAGCCGAAGGGGTGTCGTCGCCCATGGACGCCAGTGCCTCTTTTGCGTCTTCGGCCATGGGGGCCAGGATCTGTTCCAGCTCTTCGATGCTGTACCCGGCAGCGATCTGGCGGCGACGCAGTTCATCACCGGAAAACAGCGGCTTTTCGGTGACCCCTATGATGGCGGGTTCCAGTTCCTTGATCTTGCCGACCCAGTCACCGAACGGCTGGCTGGCGGCCAGACGGTTCTTGATTTCGGTGTCATGATACAATTTGCCCTCTGACATATCGACAGCAAGCAACTGACCGGGGCCAAGGGCACCCTTTTCGATCACGTTGGTTTCGTCTTGTGGGACCATCCCGGTTTCGGAACCGGCAATAACCATACCATCGCGCGTCACGACATAGCGCATCGGGCGCAGGCCGTTGCGATCCAGCCCGGCACAGACCCAGCGGCCATCGGTCATGGCAAGGGCGGCGGGGCCGTCCCACGGCTCCATCACCGAGTTGCAATAGGAATACATGTCACGCCACGCTTCGGGCAGTTCGACCGCCTGCTTGGACCACGACTCGGGCACCAGCATCGTTTTGGCCATCGGAGCATTGCGGCCCGCGCGCACCAACACCTCAAACACAGCATCCAAAGCCGCACTGTCGGACGATCCCGGTGCAACGATGGGTTTGATGTCTTCGGCCATGTCGCCAAAGGTGCTGGACGCCATGCGGATCTCATGGGACTTCATCCAGTTCATGTTGCCCCTGAGTGTGTTGATCTCGCCATTGTGCGCCAACATGCGGAACGGCTGGGCCAGCCACCACTGCGGGAACGTGTTCGTGGAATAGCGCTGGTGATAGATCGCAAAGGCGGATTCAAACCGCTCGTCCATCAGGTCGGGATAGAACTCGGCGACCTGCTCGGCCAGCATCATGCCCTTGTAGATGATCGAACGGCACGACATCGACGCGATGTACAGGGTCGGCACCTGTGCCGCCTGTGCGGCCTTTTCGATGCGGCGGCGGATCACGTACAGCTCGCGCTCGAACGTTTCTTCGTCGACGCCCTTGGAATTGCTGATCAGGATCTGTTCGATCTCCGGGCGGGTCGCATTCGCCTTTTCACCCAGACACGAGATGTTCACGGGCACATGGCGCCAGCCATAGATGTAATAGCCCATGCGCAACACTTCGGTCTCGACGATTGTGCGACAGGTTTCCTGCGCGCCGAAATCCGTGCGGGGCAAAAACACCTGACCCACAGCCATCAAACGGTCGCGGTTGGGGGTGTGGCCCGTCCGCTCGATCTGGTCATAAAAGAACGGCACGGGAATCTGCACGTGAATGCCAGCGCCATCGCCCGTCATGCCGTCGGCATCGACAGCACCACGGTGCCAGATCGCCTTGAGCGCCTTGATGCCGTTTTCGACAACGGCGCGGCTTTTGGAACCATCAATGGACACGACAAGGCCAACGCCACAGGAACTGTGCTCTTCGGCTTCGGAATACAGACCGTTTTCGGCCATGAACGCGCGCTTGGCTTCTTCGCGGGCCACCCACTCTGCGTCATATTTGGTCATTGGTCATATCCTTTCAAAGCCGGAACATAGCGGGCCAACGAGGCCTCGCAGTCATATAGCGGTGTCTTGGTGAAAAAGCCGGGCTCGCCCGGATAGATGAAATCCACAGGCGATTGATCGTCTTCAAAGGGACCAGCAGCGCTGGTGCCTGAATACACGCCCGCGATAAAGCGACGGTGGCGGACGGACACATATTCAGTGCCCGACATTTCAAACAAGGTGCCACTGGTGCCCTCGTGGCGGGCGCTGAACTCAGTGACCAGCAGCGGCTCGTCATCAATGACGACCTGTTCGCCAGTCAAACGATCGTATCCCACAACACGAACCGGGCCATTGGGGGTGCGTAGCGTGAAATCATAGCTGTCGATGCCCGTTTCCAGCAACTCGGTCAGGCTGGCAGGATCGTCCGCAGGCAAGGCAAGCTCGCGGCGGCTGGTGGGAAACAGATCAAAGGATTCGATCCACTGCGTTTCATAATCAATGCGCGAGACAAAAGTGGGGCCATCGGCCTGAAACTCCATGCGCCAGCTGTGGCCGGGATGGGCATCGCAGGTCCAGATGTTGTCGACCTGACAACTGCGGGACTGAATGGTCAACTGCCCGGTGCAACCCGACGGCGGATAGAACCGGCTTCCATCCTGCTGCGCAGCGACAGGTGCGGACAGAAAGGCCGCACAACTGATGACAACCGCCCTCACGTGTCCCACTCCAGATCAGGGTTCAACGCCAGCACTTCGGCGCGGGTCAGGCGCTTGTGGCCCTCGCCCGCATAGGCAAAGCTGTCAGGCTTGTGATCGGCATAGATCTCGTGGGTCAGAACAAATCCGTTGGGATCGTCAAAGATGCCGATGGGCAACTCGGTGCTGCCGAACCATTTGTCCTTTTTGGTGTGACGGAAATAGACGTTGGTGCCGCAGGATTTGCACCACGCGCGTTCGGCCCAATCGCTGCTGGTATGCACGGCGATGTTGTCCGCGCCATGCCAGATCAGGTTCTCGGTCTTGATGCTGACCTCCAGCAGGGCGGACCCAGTCCAGCGGCGGCACATCTCGCAATGACAAATGCTGAACGTGTCGGGCACATTGATGGCGTCAAAGCGAACCGCTCTGCACAGGCATCCTCCCGACTTGTCCATGTCCCGTCTCCGTTCTTGTCAGCCGTGCTGACCTATCTGCTGTCTTGTCCGTCCGGTTGTGCACCATTTCGGTGCACGATCTGTGCACAGGTAGTGCACACGTGGTGTATAGCCATTCCGAGGCTATTCGGCGGCGATGGCGGCCGCGCTGAACTGCTCCAAAAGGCCCTCGGCACAGTCACGACCATCACGAATGGCCCACACGACCAGAGACGCACCGCGCACGATGTCACCCACGGCATACACGCCGTCCATCTGGGTCTTGCCGGTGGTGAACTGGGCCTTGATGGTGCCCCAACGGGTCACTTCCAATTCGGGCTGATCCCACAGTGTCGGCAGGGCTTCGGGTTCAAAACCAAGGGCCTTGATGACCAGATCCGCCTGTTCGACATAGTCCGCACCCTCGATCACTTCGGGGGCCTGACGACCCGTCGCATCCGGTGCACCAAGACGCATCTTTTGAACCAGGACACCCGCTACGGCCTCACCATCGGTCGTGAACCCTTTGGGGGCGCTCAACCACTCGAACACGACGCCTTCTTCTTCGGCATTCTGCACTTCGCGCTGGCTGCCGGGCATGTTGGCGCGGTCACGGCGGTACAGGCATTTCACGCTGGTGGCACCCTGACGGATCGACGTGCGCACACAGTCCATCGCTGTGTCGCCACCGCCGATGACAACGACGCGTTTGCCTTCGGCATTCAGACGACCGGAATCGAAATCAGCCACCTCATCCCCAAAGCTTTTGCGATTGCTGGCCGTCAGGAAATCAAGCGCCTTTTCAACGCCTGTCGCTTCGCCATTGGGCATGGTCAAATCGCGGCTCTTGTAGACGCCAGTGGCGATAATCACAGCATCATGTGCCGCGCGAATGTCCCCAAAGGAAATATCCTCACCGACATTGCAGTTCTGTTTGAACGTGACGCCACCCAGCTCAAGCTGTTCATTGCGGCGCATCACAACGTCTTTTTCCAGTTTGAAACCGGGGATGCCATAGGTCAGCAAACCACCGGCACGATCGTAGCGGTCATAGATCGTGACCTGTACACCGGCACGGCGCAGCACGTCCGCCACAGCCAATCCACCGGGGCCTGCGCCAATGATCCCTACCGATTCCGCACGCTCGTGGGCTGGCTTGATCGGCTGCACCCAGCCGTTTTCCCATGCGGTGTCTGTGATGTACTTTTCAACCGACCCGATGGTGACGGTGCCGTGGCCGGATTGCTCGATCACGCAGTTGCCTTCGCACAGGCGATCCTGCGGGCAGATACGACCACAAATCTCGGGGAATGTGTTGGTGGCCTGGCTGACCTCATAGGCTTCTTTCAGACGCCCCTCGGCGGTCAGGCGCAGCCAGTCGGGGATATTGTTGTGCAGCGGGCAATGGGTCTGGCAATAAGGCACGCCACATTGCGAGCAGCGGCTCGATTGCTCTTCGGCCTTGGCCGCAGAGTACTCTGCGTAAATCTCGTTAAAGTCTTCGCGGCGTAGACTGGCCTCGCGCTTGGCAGGCATATCGCGCTCAATCTTGGTAAACTTCAGCATCGGTTGCTCAGCCATGGTCGTCTCCTGCCAGTCACACGTTGGTTTGGGCGGATTAATTCATCTGGGAACGGATTAAAAGTCAGCAACAGTGACCTATTTGCAGAATTATTGCCGCAACGCATGGCTTGGCAAGCGATTTTAGCGGAATTTTAGATCCGATACGGACCTATATGGCCATTTGCGTTCAGAATCATGGGCTTGTAATACCTGTATATCACAGGGATGAGCTGCTCATGACTCTTTTTCAACTTCTACTCGTAGCCATCATCCAAGGGGTGACAGAATTCCTGCCGGTTTCCTCGTCAGGCCACCTCATTTTGTTGCCCGCGCTGACCGGAACACCAGATCAGGGACTCGCCATTGACGTGGCCGTGCATGTGGGCACGCTGCTCGCCGTGATCCTGTATTTCTGGACTGATGTGCGGATCGCAGCCGTCGGCGTGGCGCGGCTGATGCGCGGGCGCATCGACACGCCCGGTGCGTTCCTCGCGCTGTGCCTGATCGTGGCCACCATCCCCGCGCTGATCGTCGGACTTGCGATCAAAGCCACAGGTCTGGACGAAGCGATGCGTTCCGTCGCAGTGATCGGCTGGACCATGCTGATCTTTGGGATCGTGCTCTATTGGGCTGACCGCTTTGGCGGAACAACACGCACCGCCAGCAGCTGGACACTCAAGGACGCGGTCCTCATGGGGCTGGCACAATGCCTCGCACTTATCCCCGGCACATCACGCTCAGGGATCACGATCACAGCCGCGCGGCAACTCGGCTATGACAGAGCGGGTGCCGCGAAACTGTCGATGCTGATGTCGATCCCTGTCATTATCGCGTCCGGCGCAGTGCTCAGCCTTGATGTGGTGGGGCAGGCGAATTGGGCACTGGCACAACAGGCCGGCATCGCAGCCGCCTTTGCGTTTTTAGCAGCACTTGGGGCGCTGGTGCTGATGATGCGCCTGCTGCGCAGCATCAGCTTTACGCCCTACGTGATCTATCGGGTCATTCTGGGGATCGGGCTGCTGATCTGGGCCTATACCTAGGCGCGCAGGTTCTTGGCGCTTTCCTTGATGGCGGCATACTGGCCCGACGGACGGAAGCGCCACAAGTAATCCGGCAGGATCGATTCCATCGCCACCGGGACAATCCCCAGATCGGCCAGACCCATGGCGACGGCGCTGACAACATTGTCGTGGCGCAAGTTGCGCACCTGATCGCGCGTAATCTGTGCGCGCACCAACCCCAAAGACAGAACCTGCACCGCCTCCAGTCCAAAGGCCATGATATTGGCCACGAAGAACGGAATATTCAACACGGCACGGCGACGGCGAATGACGTCCAGCATGGTGGTCATCAGCTGGCGGAACGACCGCACATCAGGTCCACCCAACTCATAGACACCCGGAGTTACATCGCGGGTCAGCGCCGCCTCGGCAGCGCGCGCCACGTCCTCAACATAGACGGGCTGGAACAGGGTATCGGCCCCCACAACAGGCAGGACCGGGCTCATCCGGGCCATGCCAGCAAAACGGTTGAAAAAACCGTCCTCAGCACCAAAAACGATCGAGGGGCGCAGAATGACAGCATCAGGCATGTATTTCAGCACGGCAGCCTCGCCCAACCCCTTGGTGCGGGCATAGTCACTTTCGCTGTCGACATCCGCACCGATGGCAGAAATCTGGACCAGCTTGGCAACACCCTGCCGGGCCGCGATACGGGCAACGCGGGCGGCCCCTTCGGACTGCACCGACTCGAACGTGTTCTTGCCGGACTTGGCCAGAATACCAACGCAGTTCACCACCGCATCCGCACCCGCCATCACCTGCGCAACAGACGCATCATCACGGATGTTGCACAACACGGGCTCGACCTGGCCGACAACACCATAAGTGCGGACGAAAATCGCCTCATTGGGACGACGCACGGCGACGCGCACGCGCCAGCCAGCCTTGGCCATGCGCAGCGCTATATAACGCCCGACAAACCCCGAACCGCCATAGATGGTGACCAGCTTGGACATGACCCGCTCCTCGCAGTAAATATCCCCAATCGTTTACCGACCGCTGGCATCACACACAAGACGCCAATTTGGCGCGGTAACGGTGCATTTCTCTGTTTTGAAAAAATCCCCATCGCAGGCTCCGACGGGTGCAGACACAATCGTCTCAGAATCGGATTGACACCCCATGTGACTGGGCTTAAACGCCGCCTACCAACCCGTGCCCAGATGGCGGAATTGGTAGACGCGCTGGCTTCAGGTGCCAGTGACCGCAAGGTCGTGGAGGTTCGAGTCCTCTTCTGGGCACCATCTAGATAACCTAAAGTATTGAAATAGAACCGAAATATCCTGCTGCCAGCAGCTGGAGCACCAAGTGTCGCACAAATCGGTTCCCCACACCTACACCAGAAATGGCATCTATTATTTTGCACGCAGGGTTCCACGTGCGATTAACGGTGCCTACACCAAGCCGAAGATCATCTTTTCCCTGAGAACACGGTGCCCCATCGTGGCGGCGAACAGGGTCAAGAAGCTCATCGCTAAGCTTGATGATCACTGGTTTTCACTACGAATGCAGGCCGACCCTGATTTTGGCGGTCACATAGGCATTCATCCCGCAGCAAATTCGCCGGTCCAACCTACTGTCCCCATCGCTGAACGGGACGAAAGAAGGCCGGTGAAACGGCCAAATGGCCCCAAGATGACCAAGGCCATGGAGACCTATCTGCGTCTCAAGGGCAATGACCGACCGAAGACGTTTCATCGTTCGGTTGAGCGTTCCATTCAGTCTTTCATCCGTGTCTGTGATGATAAGATTATCACAGAATATCAGAAGGTTGATGTGAATCGCTTTCGTGATGCCTTGATGAAGCGAGGCTTGACTGGAAGCTCAATTCAGCGAATCTTTGCGACCATCAAAGCGGTGATCAATTTTGCTATGGATGAAGCTGGTTTGCCTCAAAACCTCGCATTCACAAAGGTTTACATTGATACGAACGCTGGTGTTACAGAACGGCAACCGGTGGCACAGAATTCTTTGCGAATGATCCAAGCTCGGTGTCAAGAACTGGACGACGAACGCCGGTGGCTGATTGCCCTAATTTCCGACACGGGTTTGCGTCTGGCAGAAGCAGCTGGTGTTCTTCGTGAAGATATTCATCTACAGGACAGTTCAGGCCCCTTCATTCGGATTCGCCCACATCCTTGGCGGAGATTGAAAACGAAAGCCAGTGAACGGGATGTGCCACTGGTCGGCGTGGCGTTATGGGCTACGAGGCGGATTGTGGAATCATCTGCCTCGGGGCCGTTTGCCTTCCCAAGCTATAACGGTAAGGGTGGAACGAACGCTAACTCTGCCAGTGCAGCGCTGAATAAGTGGATGAAATCAATCACTAAATCAGATCATACGATTCATGGATTCCGTCATTCCTTGCGTGATCGGCTCCGTGCCGTTGAATGCCCAAGTGATCTGGTTGATGCAATCGGCGGGTGGACAACCGAAGGCGTTGGGCAAGGCTATGGCTGCGGCTATCCGCTTCATATCCGGCATAAGTGGATGCTCAAGATTGATTGACGCCTCACTCCGAGGCGTTCATAACCTT
>Ga0213868_10004133_pt1 | contig 13319 bp, 9 predicted proteins | sample PICome_9_FD_160087 | JGI IMG/M metagenome (GOLD analysis project Ga0213868, IMG submission 160087) | Coastal seawater microbial communities near Pivers Island, North Carolina, United States - PICO127 | ecosystem: Environmental > Aquatic > Marine > Coastal | place: USA: North Carolina | collected...
ATGTTGTTATATCTATTCACCGAATATATTATTTGTGTTACTATTATCTCCATCACCATCTGCTCTTTGCATTGGGTAACTATCTAAATAACTTCCTTGTCCACTATTATTAGATAATGCTATATATCTTTCTTCTGGAGTGTTTGCATTATTAGGTTTTTGTGGTAAGAAAGTATGGATTGGAGTAAATGCCATTTGAGATACTTTAATCATATGAGGTAATTCTTTAACACTACCATCACCACCACCTTCAGCATTAATAGCTATTTCCCAAGGTGCTTCTTGAGGAATATCATAAGTTAAAGATGAAATAAATCCTGGTTGTTCATACAAATAACCACCTAGAGTTAGTCTTACTAAATTTCCTCTCATAAACCCAGCTCCAGTATAATCTGGGGCTAATGTAGAAGCTAAATAATTTAATTTTTTATACATAGGAATTAATTCAGCTTTAGATTGAGCAAAACAAGTAAATGACAGGTTTATTTGTCTATCAAATCCAGAGTAATTATATAAATTTTCTCCCCTACCTGAATATTTTACAGGGTCCCAAGATGCGTTATAAGTGTCATTAAATGAATCTATAAATGCTCTAAAATGCATATAAACTGCACTACCATCAGATTTATCATTATTAATAGCTGCTATTCTAAATTTACAATAATCATTAACTGCCAATGTACCATTAGGACCTGTACCATCATACATAGGCATAGCTGTTAATTTATCTAATGCTGGAAGTTGTGTTGCTGGAATTCCATAATTAAATACATTCTTTTGACCATTTACTGTATTACTTTTTCCTGGGTCCCCTAAATTTACTCTTCTAATTCCTGATTTTGTATTATAATTTGGGGCTAAAGATAATACACTTGAAACTTCTTCAATTTCTTCTGATTGTATTATTGTTTGTCTAAAATCTTTTAGAGTTGGGGATATTACATAAGATTGTTGGGCCTCAATTTGAGCTTGAGTAAGTGCGTATCCATTATTAGCCCATGCTTGACCTCCTGCTTCTCTACCTTCAGTAGTTAAAGTTCCAGGTTCATAAACATTATTATTATACAAATCTAATCCACCAGGGGCATCTAAACTTAAACCTTCAAATATAGTACTTGTTGATGAAGGAAATAAATCACTAAATGCATAACTAACACTACTACCTTCTACAAATATTTGTGATTTTTGTAATTCTATATTTTTAACCCCAAATACTCCATAATTGTTAGGACCATCAGGATTGAAAAAGGAATTATCACCATCAATTTTAGCATTTCTAAATGTACTCTGTGGTGTGTTTTGGTTTTGGATTGATCCTGTGTCTTGTGCTTCTATTATTAAAGCTTCATCAGGCATATTTGTTGAATCTGAAGCTGATAAAGCTGGAAGTAATGGTAATTTTACTTTTTCGTAATTTATTTCTCCTGTTGTAACTCCATCTGATGTGTTTTTAAATACACTATAATCATTATCTCCTGTTGGATTTTTAAATCCAGCATATAACCCTGTACTTAATTCAGGATTATCAATAGTACTATCTTGTAAATTTGCATTTTGAAGCGCATTTTCATTAGTTGCTGCTTCTAATGCTTCTTTATCATTAGGAAATGCTTCCTCTGCTTTTGTAGTTGCTCCTAATTTAGTTGGGAGTAAATAATCTATACTACCTGATGTAACTCCCTCAGATGTATTTTTAAATATGCTATAATTATTTGAACCTGTTGGGTTAAAAAACCCACTATCTGATAATTGAGCATTTCTTATTGTTGATTGCTCATTATTAATATTTTGTAAAGCATTATCATTTGTAGAAGTAGCTAATGATGCTGAATTATTTGGGAATATTCCTGCTGCTACTCTACTTGCTCCTAATTTAGGGGCATATAATTTAGTTTCAGGACTTCTGTCATATTTGTTTCTATTTTCAACTCCTCCTAAAAAGAATGATTTATCACTAACAAATAAAGGGTTATCAAATCCTGTTCTTTGATCAGCAAACATAATATTAGTGTCCCCTATACCTAATATAGATCCTGGACCTCCTGAATATTTTAGAATAATATCTGAGTCTAAATTTCTTGAGCCATCTTTAGTTATTTTATTATTTTTAAGATTTACTAATCTATTTTCAAATTCAAGAGTATCTACTACTATTTTTGTTTTTTCTATGTTTATAAATTCAGGTGGAAGATTTCCATTTGTCCCTAACTTTATATCTTGAAATGCTACTTCATACTCAGGATTTCGAATTTGTTCTGTGTATGTTTCTTCTCTTTCTACAAAACGTTCTTTTTGGTTTTTATAAGATACTGTATCAAAATAACTTCTTAAACCTGCTCCTGGGAATAAGCCACTACTTACAACCCCAGTCATTGGGGATGAAGGATCTAATCCTAATAAATTTAAATGTGTTCCTGTAAATCCTACTGCAGCTTGTGCTAGTGTACTAGTTGGTAAATAAATACCGGCATTAACTGCTCCTCCTCCAGTACCATTTACAAAATCTGGTACTTCATTACCCCCATATCCTATACCATAAGATGCTTCTGTTTTAACTGCTGTTCGAGATAGTAAATTTTGTTTTGCTATAAATTCAAAACCATTAGGAGTTCTTGTATCAAAAAGCATTTGTGTAAGTCTACTTACATCTCTTGCTGCTTCTACTGGTGCCATAAACCCATCCCTTGTTAAAAAATCAATTCCTGTTTTTGCAGGAAGATCTCCACCATCATTAAAAAGTGTTGGGTTAGGGTTATTAACATTAACTCCAGGGATATCACGTTGGATGTAAGGTTGGTTACTGCCATCAGTAATACCAGCATTAAATCGATCGTTACCCCACTTCAGTTTGTTAAGAGCTGTAGTAGAAGTAATTAAAGGCATCTATTATTTTTTAGAATGATCTTTCTTCTGGTGAATTGTTTTTATACCTGTTAGTTTCACCTTGATATGCAAATGCACTTTCTCCTAATTGTGATGTAGAAGGTAGTGAATAAGATGTTGCTGCTGCTCCTAAATTAGTGTAAGGTGAAACATTTAAACTAGGATTACCAATATTTGAATATTGGTTATGTAGTAAAGAATTACCTTGTACATTAATAGCAGGATCAGTTGACGGGTTTGCATTTGGTGAAATTGGCACGGCTAAGCGTGATCCATCTTGATCGAACATTTTTTTAATTGATTCTGTTGCCATAATATTATGTTTTAATTGGTTTTGTTATAAATATTAACCCATTTTAGAAGATTGCAATGCTAATGAATGTCCTACTTTGCTTCCATCTAAATATACATCTCCACCTTTTCTTACTTCAGCAATTAATTCTTTTAATAAAGCAGCTACTTGACTACTATCACCACTATTACCCCCACCTGCAAGTTTTACTGGTACTGATTTACCATCAGGTAAAGGTATAATTGCTTCATTCATTTTTCCTTCTCCAACTAATCCTAGAGTTGGTTTTGAAACTACACCTCCACTAGCAAATGCTTTAAATCCTCCTGGGGCTATTCCACCATGGGCAAATCCTAAGAAGCTACCTATAGCACTAACTCCAGATGAAATTGCAGAACCTACTGATGATACTGCCCTTCCAACTTTTGAGTCTTTAACATAATTATAAGCACTTTTTGCCATATCTTTAGCACCTCCAGCTAAATCAGATACTGTATTCCAAGCTCCTTTTGCAAAACTAGCTATACCTTTACCTGCTGATGAAGCCCAACCTGATATTTTTTCTCCTGCACTTGAGGCAAAATCTGATATTGATTCTCCCATAGAAGCTAAACCTTTTCTTAATGAAGAATCTGGATTAGTGAATAATTTACCTATTTCAGCGGCACCCCCAACTACAGCTCCTACACCAGCACCAATTGCAGTACCTACACCAGGTATAATAGAACCAATTGTAGCTCCAATTGCTGCACCTCTACCTGCTGAACCTAATACTCCCATAGCTTCATCAGCTCCTCCTCCTTTTTCAATACCTACATATTTACTTAATGATGAGCCTTTTTCAGCTCCACCAGTTAAAATACCTTGAGCAATTGCTTCACCAGTACTAATATTTTCTTTAACACCCGCAGCTTTTTGTTCTTCTGCTGACATTTGGGCTTGTGAATAACCTGTAAATCCTCCTATACCAGCGTCTAATGCTACTCCCACAGGTCCTAATACTTTTAATGTTTTAGTAAGTAATGGTCCTGCTTTAGATAAAGTTGATGTAACTCCTTTTGGTATTAAATTCTTTGCTTTTCCAAAAAATGAAGTTGCTTTAGTTGCATTTGATGCTGTAGTTGCTGTTTTGGCAGTATTTGCCATTTTTATAACGTTTCCTGCTTTATCTACTTTGAGGGTTTTACCAATATTCTGTGCTATATCTTGTGGTAGTTTAGAATTTAAGGTAGATAATTTAGGAAAAACTTTCGATAATGTGGAGTTATTTTTAACTATCTGGTTTAACATACTACTTCTCTTAAGATTCATAGCTGATAGATTTCTAAGTTGTCTTCCAAGCATAGTATTTTTACCACCAAATACTTTTGACATTCCTTTAAAAAATTTACCACCAAATACTCCTCTTTTACCTAGTTTTCCTAAAACATTGCTCGCCATATCCATGCCACTACCACCCCCAGATATGTCTTGTACAATCATAGGGTTTGCATAAGATCCTTTTTCAAACATCCCCCCTGTAAACATGTTTTTAACACCTTTTACTAAACTCATTGCCCCTTTAACAGCCATAAAACCTGCTGCTAAACCTAATACTACTTTTCCAGCTGGTGATCCTATAAAATTACCTAAAAATTCTGCAGCTTTTATTATATAAGGTCCTATTGTCTCTGCAATTGGGGTTAATGCTGCTTTTAACTGAAGCATAGCAGATTGCATTGACCTATCAAAAGCTTGAGCTTTTTTGCCTTGTTCTGCCATTTCCTCAGATTTAGCTTTTTCATCTTTTAATTGCTGAGGTGTTAATTTCTTAATTCTTTCTTGATTAGCCATTACATCATTCAATCTATCTCTAGATATACCAGTTGCTGCTGCAAATGCTTCTTGTGCTAAAACATTCCCTTTTAGGGATTTCATATTTTCTTTTATAAGTCTTTCTTCTTCCGCAGCTGCAGTAGCTGTATCACCCGTTAATGCTGCATATCTTAATTTATCTAAATTTAAATCTTTTTGAAGATACATTTCTGCTTCAATTTCTTTTGCAATTGAACTTTCAAAATCTAAATGACTTTCAGCTGCTGCTGCTATCTCATCCATAGATAAACCTAATCTATTTGCAGTATGGGCTGCTTTAACTAATCCTTCGGCACCACCTTTTATATTATATCTTACAGAACTACTAGCAGTAGTCATAGCTTCCATTATACTACCCATATCAGATGAGAAGTTAGAAGCTTTATCTAAAGCATTAACAGTATCAACTGTTGTGTCATAAATTTGTGAAAATGGTACTCCTGTTTCTGTTGCAATTTTAAATAAACCAGCTGCTTGTTCTTGAGATACACCCATATATAAGGTCATATCTTGGAATGTTTTAGCATTCTTTTCATTGAACTTTAAGTTCATTCCAGCTGCTTTATTCAAAGCAATGTAATTATCTACCATTTCATCAGTGAAATAGTACATATCTCCACCAGCATCACCAGCTGCATGGATTTCATGTTTTAAATGTTTTGCGTTTGCCCCTGCTATTCCTAAAGATTGACCAATTTTATTTGTTGTTTTTAAAACATGATCAAATATATCAGCTAAGAATTTTACTGCTTTAACTAATAATCCTATTAATACTAAAGGATCTGTAAGAGCATCTACAATACCACCAGCTGCTGATGATATACCAGCAAATGCTATTTTTAATTTACCCATCATGCCCACAGATTCTTGGCCTGATTTTGTTAATTCTTTACTCATATCAGCTGCTGCTCCACTAGCATCTGACATTATATCTTCTATTCCATCTAATCCTAAAGCACCTGCAACTTTTTTCATTCCTTTTAAAGCTACACCTGTAAGACCCATCGCTTTAGTTATATTTTTAGATCTATCAGCTGCTCCTTTTAGATTTTCTTCAAATTCTGCAGAACTTTCTTTTATTTTGTCAAGTTCTTTCTGCATTTCAGCAGTATTCTTAGCTCCATTAGCTTTTGCTTCTGCTATTTTAGTTTCTAGAATAAAAATTGCTTTAGACTTTTTTGCAATTTCTTTTTGAATATCCCTTTGTTTATATAATCCTTGTGCTGCTTTTTCATTAGCGTCAGCTATAGCTTCAGCATTACTAAGTAAACCTTTAAGTCCTTTTTCAACATCTTTAACTAAACCTGATGTGATATCTTCAGCTTCATCTCTAGCTTCACCAAATAATTCAGCCATACGAGACGAAATAGATCTAAATGCATCTTCAACAATTCTAGCTGTTTCAATTGCATCTTTTCTTATTTCTTCGGGTGATTTTACCTTCTTTGCCATTTAAGCTATTTTGTTATAAATATTATAAACTTAAGCCTTTTTAGCTTTTGTAGTAACAAAGTCGGGAATGTTTGATTTAGGTGATGGTTTTGAAGATGTTTTAGGAAATTTATCCATATACTTATGTTTATTAGCATTAGCTGGGTCAGAGCGTTGGGCTTGTTTAAGTATATCTCTTCCTCTTTCTAAATCATTTGTAGAAGTACCACTAGATTGTTTATTTTTTTCTTTAAAATGATCTTGGATTTTTTTAAAAGTAAAATTTCTTAACCATATAGGCATTTCATATACAGTATGCCAATCATAACCTCCTCCACCATGAAATACTATTTCATGAATTTGAGTAAATAAATTACTTCTATATTCTACAGCTTGACTATGCGTCAGGGAAAAAAAAATTTGCACCTATCGGAATTACAATCTCTTCTATCTCACCATCGGGTTTTTCAATATCAAACCCCATATTAACATCAGGTTGAATGTCGACAATATAATCTCTTAAAGCTTTAGAATCTCTTGCTAAAAAATAATTATCAACAAAATCTCTAATATCCTTTTTGTCTGAATTACCATCTACTGATAGAATCATATGTTTCAATCTTGTAGACATTTCTGGTTGGACTTCTGTGTTTAATTTTTTGTATCCTCTTAATTCTGCATCTACCTTTTTTTCTAAATTATCAGTCATTAATTGGAATTCAATTAAATTTTCTGAATGGGGTGTTTGGAATGTAAATTTATTTTCTCCTTTAGTATATAGAGACTCATCGAATTTTTTAGGTTCTAATGTAGATAAATCTACTTCATGGTCTTCACCAAGATATGTAAATTTATAATTTGCACCATAACCTAATACACGTGATGCTATTAGTAGAGCATTTTTGTCACCAACAATCATGTCTCCTAAATTTACTCCTTCACTTACTACTAACGCTTCTAACAATTTTTCTACGATAATTCCTTTTTTAATGTAAGCTTGATTAGTAATAATATCTTCTTCCTTAGCAGTCATATATTTCATTTCTACTGTTCCAGATGATAACGGATTATCTTTAGGATAAACTATTCCTTTAGAAGGTAGTTCTACAAGTTCTGTTGGGAATTTAAACTTAGGTTTTTCTACAGTTACTTGTTTAGAAGTTGGAGTCTTTTTAGTTGGTTCCATATAAATTTTATTTGTTATAACTTAATTTCATATTATACATATACAATATAAAAAAAAGCTTGACCGAAGCCAAGCTATTTTTAAAAATATTTTGATTTTTATTAGAAATTCAAGACGCAGTAATCCATTCCTATTGTTAAATCAATATTCATTGCTTCACCATCTGTATCCCAATTGAAATCTCCAAATGATGCATCTTTAATAAATGCTCCTTTAATAATCCACTCAGAAACTACATCTCCTACAGGACCTAACACATCAATTGTTAAATCTTTCTTATAGAAATCAGAGTAACCATCTCTACCAGTAACTGATTCGTGGTGTAATCTTGTCCACTCCATTACTGCTTGCGCTCCTGAAGGTGTAATTGGGTCAAATAATTGCATTGTAATATCATTCCATCTTAATTTACCTTTTACTTTTCTGTAAGTATTGATATGATTAAGTACAATTTCATCTTGTGCGAAACCCATTCCACTAACACCTTTAATGATATAAGCTGGAATTCCGTCTACATACATTATGAATCTATTAGCTACTTTTGGTTCAAAAGCTGTGAAAAATATTTCGTTCGGGTTTAATACTGCCATTTTATTTCGTTTTTATTTTATTATAAATATCTAAATTTTTAGTTTTTATGACGGAAATTGAGCTCCTGTTGGTAAAATGTTGAAATCTAAGTAAATAAATTCAGCTGTTTTAGTTGGCTGTAAATATATCGCACCTACCATTTGGTTTCTATCAACTACGTCTGGTCCATTATTTGAAGCATCCATTACAACTTTAAACGCGTATAAACCTTGTCTTTGTTGTACTGATTCTAAATATGGGTTTACTTGAGCTAAGAAATTATTTCTTGTTGCTGCTGTGTTTTGTTCAAACACTAAATTATCTGCAATTTGTGAAATGTAAGACTTAAGTTCAATTAACAATCTTCTAACATTTACTCTATCTAAAGCTGATGCTTGAGATTGTAATGTTTTCTGACCAAATACTACTACTCCTCTTCCTGGGAATGTTGCTATTGGATTAACTTTACCAGTGTATAAATCATCTCTATTAGTTTGAGTTAATTTTCTTTCTGCTTGTACTACTGTACTTAATCCACCTCTATTAATTCCTGCCGGAGCGAACCATGCTTCAGCTGCTTTATCGTTATACGCATATACTCCTGGTATTAACGCTGATGCTGGACACCATACTAACTGAGCTGAATCTGGATCATTAATTTGAACCCAAGGCCAGTAACTAGCTGCATATGAATTATCAACACTAGCTGCTTGTGTAGTAACTTGTGTTACTGTTGATCCATAATCAACTAAATCCATTAATAAAATTGCATCTCCTCTGCCTGAAACAGTACTTAATGCTAATGTTAATGCTGATGACCAATTTGCACTAGCTTTATATAATCCTGGAGCTGATAAGATATTATATCTATAATCATCTCTATTTGCTAATAAGTTAAATGCTTGTGGATAAGAACCTAATACTACAGCTGATGAATCTGCTTCAGTTGCTCCTAAACCTTGAGAATCTGAATCACTAATCTGGTCGTAATATCCAATTCCTGCTTTACCACCAATATTATTACCTTCTGCAGCTCCAAATGAACCACTACCTGCTCCAGGAATAGATCCTGTAAATTCAGCTTTTGCAATTCCACTATTATCAAAATAGTCTGGAGTTTTTAAATCTACTGATTTTACTCTTACATATCTTGAAGCATTTCTAAATGATCCTGTAGGTTGAACATAAACATCTGCTGACGTAGCATTTCTAATTGTTTCTGTCATATCTCCTACAATTCTAGATATGTAATTAGATTGTTTTGGATCTAATGATACGTTAGGGAATACTTCTAATATTGATTTTGATTTTGAGTTATCATTACCTTGTCTAATTATCAAACTAAATACACCTGATCCTGTATTTGGTGCTTGAATTTCCCATCTTACATTATTTGCTGATCCACTTGCTAATGCTCCATTTGAATTTTCAGGACCAGAACTATTCATTATATCACCTTCAGATAATGTTTCTAATGTAAATACATTTTGGTTTGTAATATTAGCTGCTGAAAGTGTAAATACTGCATCTGTTGCTGAACCTCCACCTAAACTAGCTGCTGGTATTGTTAATTGGTTACCAATTGCATATCCTGTTCCTGCTAGTGTTACTGATGCTGCTGTTATTTCTGTTAATAAATTAGCATCTAATATTGCTACTGTTATTGCTGCTGAGTTTTGAACATTTACTGATCCTAAAGTTACAATTGCATTACCTGTACCAGCTGCATTTAATGAAGATCCTTGTAATGTTGCTTCAGGAACTGTAATTACAGATCCATCTACATAATTTTTACTATCAGTAACTGCTAATACACATGAAACAATTGCTCCTGCCGCATCTGTAGTAAATTCAATAGTACCACCTTCAGCTCCTACTGTAGAAACCATTGCTGATGTAATTGCAATTGCTCCTGATGCCGTTGCTATACCACCAACTGCATAACCAGCTCCTGTACCTGTTGGTACTGGACCTGCTCCTGCTACAAACGTTCCTGTTCCTAAAGCTCCTTCTGCAATTGTTAAATTTCCAGCTGCATATCCTGATCCAGCTGTTGTTACTGTTACTGGAGAAACTACTGCATTACCTGTTACTGTAATTGTTGCTTTACCTGTTGCTACTGCTCCTTGCGTTAGTGTAACTTTTGTGTAAGTAGCATCTGACATTACTGCTGAAACTGCTGCAACACCTGCTTGAACTTCACCTAATAAATCATCGGCAGTTGTTAATAATTTTCCATTAGCAGTAGATACTACAAATGAACCCGAAGAATCTGATCCTGTTCCTGTTGTTGTTACAAATGGAGCAGCGTAAGTTGCTGCTGTACCACCTGATCCACCACTTGTTAAGCTACCTAAAATACTTGCACCTACTGTTAAAGCTCCACTTTCATCCTCTATTGCAGGAATTAATGATGAAGATGCTGGTGACCAAGATCCTGAAGCGACTCTTGTTACTAATAATGATGTACCCCCATTATTGAAATAATTATATGCTGATATAGAAGTAAAGAAAGTGTATGTATCTGATCCACTAGTAAATGTGCTACCATAATTAGCTAGATATTCAGAATAACTAGTAACTAATTTTGGAATTCCGACTTTACCTAATACTGTAGGACCCACAATAGCCGCACCTGCTTGTACTGGTTGCGACGTTATTTGAGATTGATCATTTTCTCTTGCTAATACTCCTGGGGAAATTAATGTTTCTGCCATTTTATGTTATTTTTATGATAAATATACTAAGTTTTCTCAAAAATTTATTTGTTTGGTAAAAATTCACCTGTTTCTAAAGAAATTTGTCCTTGCCCATATTTTTCTTCTAATTCTTTAGCAAATTCAGCTTCTCTTTGTTGTAAATTTTGCAAACTCAATTTTAAATTTTCTTTTTTTATTTGAATGTTATAATGTTGCATTTCTACAACTCCTGAAACTTCTGTAAGATTATTAAATGTTTCTTTTAATTCTTTTAATTTAGAAATTTCTTCTTCAGTTAAAACTTTTTTTTCACTCATTTTTTATTTTTTTTACGGTTATACATATAATATTTTTATCTAAAAATTATGAAGCAGCTGCTGAACTGAGTCTTATTATTTGCATCTGCCATACATAATCAACTACTTGAACCGTATTACTATCTAGAGTTAATCTTAATTTAGAATCTCCAATATCGTATGATTCTAATTTTGTTCCTGCTGCAGTTACTGTTAATGAATCATTATATGAAGATTGTCGAACAAATTTTTGAACTTCTTGGATGGCCCAAGAAGGATCATTACCACTAACATAAGTAACTAAATAATCCATTGAAATTGCTACTGCTCTATACTGTGAACTTGTATCTCTAGTTCCTAATATAGTTACCTTAATTCTCATAGGTTCACAATTTCCTGCAAGATCAGTTCCATCATAAAGCCATAAATAGGAATCTGCAGTTGAATTAGTTGAAAAATTTCCTCCTCTATATATGACATTATCCATAAAGTTACTTGCATAAGCATTTTTAGGTCCTAATCTAAGGTAAGGACTTAAATTTGTAAGTCCAGATTGGTAATTATTTTGTCCTGTAAATGATATTTGACCATAGGCCTCCATGTCACGTGATGCTGATACTGTAAATGCTAAATTTGCACTTCCTCCACCAGCACTTAATGCTAATTTAGAAGTACCAGCATCATTCATATTACTAACATACGCTGTGGTATTTCTATTAAATTGTAAATCATTAGCAAATAATGATGCAGATGGTACATTTACTGTTCCAAACGCACTATCTGGTCCTACTCGTATACTATTAGTACCTTGTGGTCCTGAACCAGATACATTTAATCCATATTGGGCTGTTAATAGCCCTTTTGAGTAGAATTCTGATTCTGCTTTAATATATTGATCATTAAAATCAAAAGTAAAATAATCTCCTCCATCAACATCACCTATAAATAATTTTCCAAAATTAGCATCTGCAGATCCACTTATTATAGTACTAAAATCATTTCCACCTTGATTTGCTATGGCTAAACCAGGTTCTCCATTAAATTGTAATGCATCAAATGATCCTGATACGCCCGCAATTTTTCCACCTGAATTTATTTGTTGTGATATTGAATAATGAAAATCAACATCTTCAGCTTTAACATATGATGCTGTTTGTGCATTTTCTATGTAAGTAGCGTATGATGCTGTTCCATGAATATTTTCCCCAGCTGCACTAGCTGATATAACACCTGCTCTCATTGAGCTACCACTTACTCTTCCTGCTGCTTGTAATGAACCTGCATCTAAAGGTGTTAATATAACTTTTGTATTATTTCCTAAACCTATACCTACACTATCATCAACAGCATATAAAGTATAACTAACTGTGTCTTTTCCTACAATAAATGGAAATCTTGAAGCTCCACTAGCATCTTGTACTACCATAAAATCATCACCAGATGATCCAAAAGCACCTACATCATACTCTACATCTGGGTTTTTTAATCTTAACCTAGCTGTGTCATCACCTGTGGTTGCTTCTACTACAATTGCAGGATCTCCTCCTGTTGATGTATCTTTAATATATAACATTGTTGGAGCAGTTGGAGCAGCTACTCCTAAACCTAATGTAGAAAATTGACCTGTGTATTCATTAATGAGTGAACCAGTCATTAAAAGAGATCCAGATAATTCTAAAGATCCTGTTAAAGTAATTCTATAATCTTTGGCCCCAGTAAAAGCATCTACAGATTGACTTACCTGATTTGCTTCTACTATTTGACCATCTCTTATACCTGTTCCTAAAAATTGATGTTGTGGCATATTTCTTTGATTTTATTATAAATATCAAGAAATTCCTAACTGTTGATTAATAGATTTAATTACTGTAGAAGGTAGTATAGATTTAGTACATTCAAATTGTCTAAATGTACCTTTATGTTCAGGACACCAATCCCAATCACTAGGGTCTAATCTTTGATAATTATAACATCCCTTACATATGTCTGGGGTGGTAGTAAATATTCTTTCACAACTATTCATTTCTGAGTAATTCTCACTAAATCCTGATATTAAAATTGTTTTAGTATTTAATGCCCAGCTTAACCAACTTAACCCACTACCTATA
>Ga0213868_10004139_pt1 | contig 13305 bp, 22 predicted proteins | sample PICome_9_FD_160087 | JGI IMG/M metagenome (GOLD analysis project Ga0213868, IMG submission 160087) | Coastal seawater microbial communities near Pivers Island, North Carolina, United States - PICO127 | ecosystem: Environmental > Aquatic > Marine > Coastal | place: USA: North Carolina...
CGATGTTGCCACTACAAATAATAAAAATCCTAGATTAAGTATACCCATCGTTGCTAAAAAGTTTATACGCAAGGATTTGTGTAAATCGCCACTAAAAATACTAGCCAAAAACATCCAGAAACTTGAAACCACGCACCAAAGAAGCATGGAGCCCTCATGACCAGCCCAGGCTGCAGATATTTTATACATTAAAGGTAAGTTAGAATTAGAATTCTTTGCTACATAATCAAGTGAATAATCTTCTCCTACAAAAGTAGCTATAAGACAAATAAATGAAATAAGTAATATAGGAAAATGAAGTTTACTGGCTGACAATAAAATATTACTTGAAACATTTAAGCCCGTTACAAACTTTGGAGTAAGAAGTAACAGACAATTCATCAAACCGAGTAGTAAAAGAAAGTAACCTATGTAACCTATTTCAATAATCATTGTTGAATACTTTCTGTTGTTTTATTTTTACTGTTTTCGCTTATACCAAGAGATTCTTGAACTTCTGGTGGCATATATGTCTCATCATGTTTAGCTAAAACCTCCTCAGCTACAAAATAATCTTTTTCAACATGTCCTCTTATAACAACACCTTGCCCTTCCCTAAATAAGTCAGGTAATATTCCATCGTATTTAATTAACATTTTATTGTCAAAATCTGTAACAAAGAATCTTACTTTTTTAGTACCTTTGACTCTTACTAAGGAGCCTTCTTCAACCATACCACCAATTCTAAAGATGTAGTTTTCTGGAAAATTACCATTAATAAGTTGTGTAGGGCTTCTGTAGTATAAAAGATTATCATTAAATGTTTTTAGGAATAGAAATAATACAAAACCAAGGATAACCAATAAGAATGAAACGTAATAAATTCTAACTGATCTCTTTTTCATCTTATCTAAGATTTAAGTATGCTTTTTTTGATTTTCCTACCATTATAGATCAACATAGCTACGACTATAACCATCGGAACAAGGACCAAAAAATACGCCCAAAATATGTAACCTGCGTAATCAAACATAGTTAGAAATATACCTTAAATTATTGTTAATAAAAACATTAAGATTCTAGCAGGAACTTAGCATTTTTACTGTAATTTTTAGTGCTTTTAATGGATGTAGAGGGTTAATTGAGTGGTATTTAATAAATAATGGTCCAACTTGGCCGAAGCTTATCAAGAATGAATTCACGGGATTGATTCTTATGTTTTTTATGATGAAGAATCTCATCGACAGAGTGCTCTGTCATGTGTTGAGCATTTATGTACATATCCGTAATAAATATCCTCATAATTTTAATCTACACCAAAAATAAAATGAAAAATGAAAAAAAATAAATTATTATTGTTGACATATTTGTCTATAAGGATTTTATGAACTTCATTAAAAAAATCCTTCATGATTTCTAAATAGAAACAAGATAGTTCTTGATAAATATATTTATTATAATATTGCCTACTCTTAGTATTGATGTAAAACTAGCCAAATAGTCATGAATCAAATCACTCTCATTACGTTTTTATCAGTAGCAATAGTCTTTTTTATTTTAAGACCAATGTACATGAAAGATATTGTTAACTATAAATTCAAATTGCTTGCAGATATCCTTGCTTTTCTATTTTTATCTTGGGTCATTGGTATGACCTTGGGTTTATTACTAGCAATGAATTTAGCACCTTAAACAATCACTCACTTCTGTTTCAGATAATTACGATAAAAATATATAAAAAATGAATATTAAACTAGACAACATGAGATATAAAAGTTAGTATACAATCAGGTAGTTACATTAGCTTTTTTAATTATCTAATCCCACAAATGAAAATTCAAAAGTCTTGTAGTATTTGTTCAATTGTCGCCAAATCACTATTTAGATGTAGATACAATCATAAAAAGGAATGGGAATTCTTGTGCCAGAAATGCCTCTCTGTGATCAAATCATCATATCTTGATAGTTATCAATATGGCGGTACCAAGAAAAATAAATAAACTATTTCGTTAAGATAGAGTTACATAGATCTTTGTATTCAGTCTCAATTTTCATATTTGCGAAGCGTTGTCCTTTCTCTTGGGCAATGTAAGACCATGATTCTATAACGCTTGTTGCTGAGAGAATGAATCCTGCCTGAGAAGAATTAGGGCTAATACTCAAAAACTTTTGATTAAGAGTATCAAAGTATTTTCCATGATATTCATATTTTTCTTTATTAGAATATTGATTATTTAATTTTGCTTTTAGATGATAAGCAGAACACTTTATGATATTACTCTTTTCATTTTTCAAGTCTACTTCATCTGATGAAGCCAGGACTGGGAGTAGTATTAATACAGATATTATTATATTGAGATTAGTGGTGCGCATGAGGATCACTAGATTCTTTACTAGTAAGCTCGTCCTTTGTTAAGAAGCCGTCACCATTAGCGTCGAGTGTATCAAATTCTTGATTAGGATTATCAAGATATTCTGAGATACTAATTTTCCCATCTGAATTATTATCTAATTTACTAAATGATACTTTTTGATTATCCTTTTTTCCCTTCATGCACATAGAGCAACCTTTATCTCTTTTATCTGATTCACCACTTTCGTTCTTAGACTTATTATTGCAACACGACATTTTCTTGTCATTTTTCATAGACATGTCACTACTGTTGCTAGTCATCGGCATATCACTCTTATTATCATGCTTTTTGCTCATAGAGCATGACTTTGAATCTAACTTAGAGTCTGATTTACAACAACATGATTTATCAGACATTGACATAGATCCATGATGATTATGGCTCATAGATGCACATCCCGTGAATATTAAACTGAGTAACATTATAAAGCTTAATTTATAGACTTTTGACATTTGCATTTTAGTATAAGCATATTAGAATTGACTTACAAATATATTTCAAATTATGCTTTAAAGATAATGACTAAAAATACTAAATCAATGATATTAATAATTTTTAGTTTGGTTGCTTTCTATGTTTATCAGTTTGTAGTTGGTATTCTGGTTCTTGCTTTAGCTGTGCACACTTTTTTTAAAGAATAATTAACTTATAGCTAGCCTTATAATGCTAATAAAATCAAAGCTGAACTTGATACTATTATTAAGACAATAACTAGTAACTTAAGAACCTCTAGCACTATTTTATTTATTGATTTATCTTTCTCAGCCATTTTCAAAAAAGTATCTTTAATAACTAACCATACATGAAGAACCAAATGATGACTAAAACTAATGGAAAGACAATGCTACCAAAAGGATTAGCTTTTAATAATTCGAAAAGCACTCTTGGACTACTGGACCAAGTTGAAAGAAATCTGTAAAGATCAAAGGCTACGAAAACAAGTATTACACCAATTATTATGTAAGTGAGTATTTCGACAATCATATGTTTAATATAGCACACACATTGCTGACACTATCTATACCGAGAAATTTTTCTCGGTATAGTAGGTTTGATTTTAGTAACTAGAATTTATAATCTACAGATACATCAAATCCAAAGCTTGATCCTGGTAGTGGAACATGTGCTTTTACAAATGATGCATGATTTCTTCTTGTTTGATCAAGTAGATTACTTGCAAAAAGATTTATGTTTAGATCATAAAGATTACTAATCATAATTTTATCTGAATACTTCATTGTTAAATCCAAATGAGAATTTGTTGCAGTCTCTATAGATGAAAAATCACTTTGCTTTTCAAAATGAGTTAGATTTACTGAATATCTTTTATTTTTTTCACCAAGAACTGTAACATCAATCATATTACTTGCACTAGGTATTCTAGGAACATAAGTATTATCATCAAATGTAGCAGAGATATCATCTCTACTAATCATAAGAAGAACATCAGTGTTTCCAACAAGGAAAGATTTTTCTAGTGACAGTTCATATCCTTGAATAACGCCATCTTTTTGTGACCAATTAGCATCTTGATGTTCACCATCATAGCCTGTGGTCCCTAAGTCTCTTAGATAAATATAGTTATTGGTATTATTTCTATAAATATCGAAAGAAATGAGAGTGTTATTTAAGTTGTAATCTATACCAAGGTCAATATTTCTTGATATCTCTCTTTCAAGATTGCTATCACCTTTTTCATATCTATTTGTAGGTCCATGCTTTCCATCAGCAAATAACTCTGCCATATTTGGACTTCTTGATACATGTGAATATCCAACTGAATATTTCAGATTATCTGTAATAGAAAAAATAGAATTCGCAGAAAAGCTTATAGCTGAATCTTCATAACTTTTGCCAGCTGTCAGTCTCTCATTATTGTCATATCTTAAAGCAACATCAACATCATGTCCCAAATAGCCGCTATTCATAAAATATCCAACAGACTGGTCATACGAATCTGATGAGGGTATATAAGCACCTGATGACATAGGTGATTTTGCATGATTATATGCAATTAATAATCTGCGGTTCATGTTTTCATTATCTAAATTAAATTTTAAATTCCATGATGATGAATTGTTATTCAATACTTTAAAGGTTCCATCTTCTTCATGTTCTTTTATAGAAGAATTAGAATTATTGAATGAAAAATCAACAGAATTAGCTATAGCTATATTATCAATCCTGCCTTTAATCTTATAATTATCAGTTTTATGGGTACTGTATATTCTATGCTCACCTCCACCTTCTTCTTCCTCTTCTTCCTCTTCTTCAGCATGGTAAGGAATACCATAAGTACCTTTATTATCTTCAACTGAGAATCCAATAAAACCCCAATCTTTAATCAAAGATACTCCGGCAGTTAAATTTTTATCAGCAAAGTCTGAGTTAGCTAGTGTATGCTTTTCCTCACCCTCTTCATATAAAGATCCTTCTGGCATGTCATAGTTAAAATGATCTCTTTTGTTATGAGAGAAATACACACTAAGATTACCTATGTTTTTTTTCATGAGAATATTATTTGAATATCCTTCACTTACAGTATCGTAGGTCCTACCTAGACGGATCATCTGATCTGAATAGGGTTGATCTGTTATAGAACCGATAATGACATTAACTATACCGCCTGTTGTTCCAGCGTAATTAAAAATAGATGCAGGCCCTTTGATTACCTCAATGTAAGATGCATTACTAGTATTGACCATGTTAGGGTGATCTGCACTGATATAGCTTAAGTCATTTACATTATCATTGTCTGACAATACTTTGACTCTGCTACCACCTAAACCACGAATGACTGGTTGGCCTATAGCTACGCCATAATCAGAATTTGAAATTCCCGGTATTTTAATTAAGTTTTGTCCAAGACTCTGTGTAGAATAAATATCACTACTTCTAATGACTGAAAGTGGATGTTTACTCTCTCCAACTGTATTCGACAATACTGATGATTTTACTTCAAGTGGAGTTAGATCATCTGCTTGAACGAATGGTGAACTTACTAACACCAAAATATAAAATAAACGTTTTAAAAACATTTTTTTCTCCTAAATTTATTTTTTACTATTTAAATAAATGGAGAAGCGGGTGGTGCACGTGATAGAAAATTAGCAGAAATATATTCTTCAAAATCTTCAGTTTGATAATTTGATAATACTTGGCAAAGGCAGTGATGCTTTTCTATGAAGTACTTAGAATGTAACTTACCACATTGCCCACATAAATGAACATTGTCATCAACATGGCAATCGTGATGCTCATTTTCATGTACATCATGATTACATTGGTTTGTAGCTTCATTCATATGCGGTAATACTATCAAATTTAGATTTACAATGCCACGCTGGTTTATTAATGAAACTTATTTTTTGAAAAGCGGGTAAAGAGTAAGATTTCCGTCAGACATCTTATCAACAGAGTTATTTTCTTTGATGAATTCATACATACTTCGACCACATTTCTTAGCAACATCTTTTGGATATTCATACTGATCTATAAGGTAGCGTGCCCATTCATTGATTGTCATATCTTGGAATTCCTTAATATTATTATGATCATCTCTATTAAGAAAATCTGTGTAACTTTTTTTTGCTATATTATTTAGATTGGATGGCATTCTGGTTTCATCTTGGGTTCTAAGTAATTCTTCCATTTTTTCAGGTATTATTTCTCTTTTATATTTAGGCAATTTATTAATTACAAAAGCTATTTTCTTGGCTAGTTTTATTGAGAGATTCAGCTCCCTTACAAGGATCTTTTGTATCTCTGATAATTTTTTATTTCTGAAATCAAATACTTTCATCATGATACTATTTTACTTTAGATACGAGTAAATAGTTTAATAAAAAACCATATCACTATTTATAGCGTTATTGATACAGTATTCCTTTTAATTCTGAGAGTAGTTTCACAACTGTGCCATTATGTTTTCTGGAGATGTTACTTCATATGGATCTTCAGAAAAATCATCAGATTTGCCGGGCTCTTCAAATATTTTTTCAATTTTACAATTATTAATTATTGCAGCATACCTCCAGCTTCGTGTTCCAAATCCTAAATTACTTTTTGCAACATTCATTCCCATAGCAGTAGTAAATTCACAATTGCCATCTGGAATTATTTTTATGTTTTTAATACCTAAATCAGAAGCCCAAGCATTCATTACAAAAGCGTCATTGACAGAGACGACATATATATCATCAATGCCTTTTTCTCTAAACTTATCAAAATTATTTTCAAACCCAGGTAATTGATATGTAGAACACGTGGGAGTAAAAGCCCCAGGTAAAGAAAAGATTATAATCTTTTTATTAGTAAATAATTCTATAGTTGACTTTTCAATGAATTTTCCACCAATTGGACATGTACCATTTTCTGGTCTTGTATCACCTTCACGGAAACAAAATTTAATATCGGGTACTGAATCCCCTGCTTTCATAATAAACTCCTGTTATATTTTTCTATCCCTGAGCTTTGATTATAATTCAAAGAAATATTAATTCAATCTGATGTATTACTCTTTAAGATATATTGCAGATGGTTGTTTAATCGTATAAAATACCCCCTATGGGTATATATAATACATTTATCACTATTCTGTTATTAATAACAGTTTCAGAATTAGCTTTTTCAAGACCTATTTCATGGTCAGGTGGATCAACGATAATGTATCAGAGTAATTCTATGTATTCTTCATATTATTATCATTACTCACCTACCTATAAATATTCAGTAGGTGCAGAATACATTAATGATCGTCATTTCAATGATCAGTATGTAAACTTGAAAACAACTTATCTTTTAAATAGGAAAAATACTAAGGCTTCACAAGGCAATCTTTATCTCACAGGTGGAATGTCAACCAAGTCGAAAGATAATTTCTTTTATGGCGTTCATGGTGATTGGGAGACAAGAAGGATTTTCACATCATTTTCATATATAAATAAACACACAGATAAAAAGAATTATACAGAGAATGAATTTAAGTTAGGGGTAGCCCCTTATCTTGGTGAATATAATGATTTACATACATGGGTTATGGTTAAAACAAAAAAAGATACAATTAAAAATAATTGGGAAACATATCCATTTATTAAGTTTTTTAAAGGTGATTATCTATTGGAGGTGGGCACTAAAAACTCTCACTGGGATGTACACTATATGTTTAGATTTTAAATAAAGGAGAGCTTGTTATGTATAAAATACTATTATCAATAATTATATTATCATCAAATACCGTACTAGCTATGGATGGTATGCATGATCATAAATCACATAATCATAATGAACATAAAGATATGACCTATGTAGATGGTTCTAAAACAAAGATTACAGATGAAATGTTTTCAAGTTTTAGTACTGGGTTATCTAATACACAAATAGTCATTGTAGATGTTCAAGGAATGGTTTGTGATTTTTGTGCTAGAGGGATAGAAAAGACATTTAATGATGATCAAGATGTTAAAAAAGTTCAAGTTAGTTTAGAAAAAGGAAAGGTGCTTATTGCTTATGCTATGAATAAAAAGGTAGATTTAGATGAAATTAAAAATATTTTCTTATCAAATGGGCAAACAGCTACTGGAATTATAATAAGAAAAGTTTAAATTATGTTTAAAGATAATGAATCAATTAAGCTAGGATTAATTACACTTTTTGCTTCTTCATCAACACTTATATGTTGCGCCTTACCTGCTCTTTTTGTGCTACTTGGTGCAGGTGCAACATTTGCATCACTAGTAAATTTTTTCCCACAATTAATAATCATTTCTCAATATAAAATATCTATTTCAATATTCACAGGTATCATCTTAATAATTGCAGGAACATTAATAAAAAGATCGTCCTTACTGCCCTGTCCAACAGATCCAGATTTAAGAGATACTTGTATCAGAGGACGAAAGATATCTAAGACTATTTATTTAATATCATTAGCAATATTCGTATTTGCTAGCTTTTTCACATATATATTACCTATATATTTGTAAAAATGACTGATAATCCATCTCATAAAAAACAATTGGCCTCTTTAAAAAGAATAGAAGGACAAGTACGAGGAATTATTAATATGATTGATGATGGCAAGTATTGTATTGATGTTTTAAATCAAATTAAAGCTGCAAAATCTGCTTTAGTTTCTGTGGAATCCAAGGTGCTTAAAACTCATATTGAATCATGCGTTAGAGGTTCATTTAAAAATAAAAAGGCACTTGATTCTAAAGTAGATGAGCTTTTAAAACTTATCAATAAGTAATTTTATATTTCATCCTATGATGATTGAGATCTTTTAACATTTGTATACTCACATCTTCTTTCAAATGTTTATTAGCAATGTTAATTTCCTCAGATGTTAGTTGTCTTGAATTAATTGCAATAAAAATATCTAAGCCTAATCTACATAATTCTCTTGTGCCAAAATCATGGTTCTTCCTTTCAAAAGCTATTTTTGCATCATCTATGGTTGTATTAAATATATTGGCTGTCATTTCATAAGCATCAATAAGAACTAAGCCATTAAATATATGATTCCATGAGTACGAATTCATATTAATATGTTTGATTTCTGTTTTTGATCTACCCCATTTCTCCTCAAAACCAAAAGATTCAGAAATATCTCTTTCATCTTTTGATAGTTTGTACTTACATTCGCTGATCCATGCCACAAGTTCTTTTGTAATATCTGATCCATTGAATTTATGAGCTGAATATTCTTTGACTAGCGTCTCAGCAAGTTCAGCATTTGGATTTTCTAAATATTCATCTATAAGATTAATCTCAAATATTTCCCATTCATCATTCTGCATTTGTTATATTATAAATTATGGATGGCTTCTTTGTATTATATTTTTTATTTGGTTCAATAGTTTTTGCTATTATTATGGCCTGCCTAGATGATAATACGGATATATGAATTATGAGTAAAAAATGGGAGTACATAACAGAACATATAAAAGGAAGTTCTGATGGGATGTCAGTAGCTGAACTTAATGCAAGAGGTAACGTTGGTTGGGAGTTAGTATCTGTCAGAGATTATAATAAAATATTTAATAATGATAATGTCATGCAGTCCTCAGATGAGCTAATAACTGAATATATTTTTAAAAGAAAGGTATCAAAGTGAATAATAGATTTAAGAAAAATAACATAAAATCTATCCTTAACAAGAAAGATAAAGTTCAGCAAGTTGAAAAAAAAGCTAGGGATTACCTCAAACCCTCATGTGAAGAGGAATTATCTGAAGAAGAATGTCCTAGATTCAAAGATGAGGATTAATTAAATTAGCTATGTCTGACTTATATTCACTATTGAAAGGATTCTTTCTAGCAATTATCATTCTAACTGTTTTTGCATATTTGGGTGTATACATGATATCACTCCTTATATAAAGATTAGCTATCTGCTTGAGGCATTGGTAATCCAGCGAGTTTACAAATCTCTCTTATGGGATCCGATGGAAATAAAGAATAAATATGCTCTTCATATTTCTTTTTGTCATGAAATTTAATATTTTTAGACATGAGTTCAACAATCATATGATGCATTGTTGGTGAAACAAGATTTTGCGTATAATATTCTCTAAAATAATAAATTATTTCCCAGTGATCATTATATAATTTGATATTATCTTTTTTTGCCATTTTTTTAACAAATTCTTCAGACCAATCATCAAAATGATTTAAATAACCCTGTATATTTATATCGATATTTTTTTTAGCAATTTTAATTCTATTCATAATTTCCCCTGTACAAAAAAAATTAGCTATAATTTATCATTATCCTGTTATAGCTTCATAGCAAGAGAAATATTCATTAATTAAGTCAAAAATGAGATGTTCTTCATAGCTAAGATGAGTGTTTTGTTGATTTACGCAGATAACAGATTAGAATGAATTATGGTTGACTGGGAATATAAAACGTTTGAGTGGCAAGTGCTTAAACATGCACTTGATGAAAGCCAAAAACCTGAGAATCTAGGTGGTCAAGGCTGGGAGTTAGTATCAACCAATTACGATGTAGATTTTCGAGTATGGGTTTTAATGTTCAAAAGACCAAAACAGTAGTTTAAGTTAATATTCATAATTATGAAGTAGTAACTCTTCACAATTGCCCTATGTTGATTGAGCCATATTCTTTGACCCAGATTGTTATCCAATAAATAACAAATTTTATATTAGTGAGATTATTACAAACACGATTAGTGCATACACGATTAACTCTACATATGGACTGCCGTTTTCTCTTTCGTTAAAGAATTTCATATTTTTTTTTCCCTATAAATGTTAAAGACTATTATTACACAGATTCATTATCATAGGCTAATAACTCTACTATATTAGTTGTAAAAATATATTTTGGTAGTTATTGTAATAATTATGAGCAAAGAAAAGAAAGAACGAGTTGATATGCTGCAGCAGATAGCTATTAATAATGTCATAGACTATTCAAAATTAAAAAGCGACACAAACCTGATTTTCTTAGGCTCCTTGTTTGTGGAGCTAACTGAATTGGGAGGTAGTATTCCAGAACAACTCCAGAATATTATTGCTGAATCGATAAAAAATGGAGATTTTATTTCTGCTATCCCGAAGCAAAGAGGAAGGCCAGCATCATGGACAACAGCCTATGAGATATGTGAAGAGCTTCTTAATATGATTCTTGAGTCTAAAAAAGAGCAAAGTCTTAATAAGCATGTTGATGCAATAGCAAAGAAACGACACAAAGATAGTTCTACAATTTATAAGATAATTAAAAAGCATGGCAACATGTTCGCTTTCTTACATTTAGATTTCTTAGAAACTGCCAAAGGAGATGTTCCAGAGAATGTTAGAAATGTTATTGAGACGAGGTTTATGAATAAGGAAGATAAAGAGTTCCAAGATAGTAAAGAGTTTGCAATTAACAGTCTAAAGAATAAATAACGTTAAGCTAGTCGTATGGGATTATTTTTGTGGCAGTGTTCTTACGTCGTTTATCACTTTTACATAACATGGGGAATAACGGACCTCTCCACAATCTCCTGATGCTTTTGCATTTTTAATTAGATTTGTTTGTGATAACTGAAAGCTGATTGATACTAAAACAATAGCAATTACAGTTAAGATTCCTTTTGTGTATGTGTCCATGATTAACCTCTCAAGATTATTTTTATTTGTATTTAAGTTTGTCATGACAAATATAAGTGCTCAAGATTATTTTCATCAATTTAGGACTTTATATGAGTAGTGGAAATTTCTATATTTCCATAGAACAATCGCCCTATGTTTGTTGACCTGTAAAGTTCAGGTTACTTGTAAACTATATTAGTTACTCGTTTGTTAAAACTGCGCGATACCTAATCTTATTAGATTTAACTTTATCAATAGCTTTATTCACATCTTTGAATGAAAATTTTTCGATTATAGGTTTAATGCCTTTATTGGCAGCAATTTTTAACATCTCTTTCATCATTTTTCTACTACCACCTGGATTGCCTGAAATTTTGATACGTTTCATAATTAAACTAAAAGCATGAATGCTAATCGGGCTGGGAGGCACGCCAACAAAACAAATGTTTCCATCGACATCTAAGGTATCTGCTAAAGATGTCCAATCCAAATCAGCATGAGCAGTCACAAGGATAAAATCAAAACTATTTTTATAGTCTTTTAAATCTTTATATGTAATGACTTGTTTAGCTCCAAATTTTTTAGCTTCATTGAATTTATTTTTAGAGGATGTTATGGCTGTTATATGAAAATCAAGAGCTTTACCATATTGAATACCTAAATGTCCCAGACCACCAATACCTAAAACTGCAACTCTTGATTTTGGTTTAATCTTATATCCTCGATATGCGCCATGTACCGTCCAACCCGCGCACATTAAAGGTGCTGCATGCTCCGATTTCAATTTAGCTGGTATTGGAAATACGACACTTTGATCTACAATTACATGATTTGCGAAACCGCCATTTCTTCCCACGGCTGTCATTTCAGGTGTACTACACATATTGTCTCTATCAGATTTACAATAAGTACATTTCCCGCATAGTTTTGAAAACCAACCAATGCCAACCCTTTGACCAATTTTTAAACCTTTTACTGATCTTCCTATAGATGAAATGGTGCCAACAATTTCATGTCCCGGTATAAATGGATATTGCGAGATACCCCAATCATTATCAATTAGATGTATATCGCTATAACAGATGCCACAATGAGTGACATCTACAACAACTTCGTTGTTACCTGTCTTTTCATGACAATATGTTTGCTTAGTTAATTTATCTTTAGATTGGTTTGGGCCGTACCCTGTTACCGTAAGATTCATGTTATAAATATAGCTCAAGAATACATTAAAAAAAAGATATTTAATTTTATTTAAAAGCTTTGAAATCATCTACTGACATATTTGTCTTAAAATAGACATAATTGTTGTTTAATATTATATTACATTTATGCAAATCGAAATTACAATTACATATGCAATCATCCTTATAATATTTATGTTGATTCTAGCTTTTAGAATTATAGATTTACGAAAAAGTCCAGTTACTAAATTTCTTCACTCTGAAAATCGAATAGTAGATGAAGACACACTGTATAGAGCAGTCAGAGCACATGGAAATTTAGTTGAGTACGCACCACTATTTTTGATTTTGATGCTAATTGCAGAACTGAATGGTTTATCATCAATATATTTACATATTAGTGGTAGTATATTTACAGCTGGAAGGTTCATGCATGGTATAGTTTTCTCATTTATGAAACCAAATCTAATCCTTAGAGTAGGTGGAATGATACTTACATTTACTGGTTTCATTATCTTAATTACCGCAATAATCTATTCACTGTAACACTTCAGCCTTCCAAGCTGACGATGCGGGTTCAATTCCCGCCGCTACCCGCTCAAAAAATCTCTAAACCTTGAAGTTGCA
>Ga0213868_10004142_pt1 | contig 13296 bp, 10 predicted proteins | sample PICome_9_FD_160087 | JGI IMG/M metagenome (GOLD analysis project Ga0213868, IMG submission 160087) | Coastal seawater microbial communities near Pivers Island, North Carolina, United States - PICO127 | ecosystem: Environmental > Aquatic > Marine > Coastal | place: USA: North Carolina...
CCGCGCAGACGCGCGCCTATGCGATGGTTGAGGCGATAGATTGGCCCGGCGGGTTTTGCCGGAGAGATATTGGCTGGCGCGCGCTGTAATTTGCGTAGGGCGGCACCTTTGATGGATTTTGGGTTTTAGGTATTTGGACCAAGATGAAATCAGGTGAAGATGCTCTTTGACGCAGGTCTTGCGCCTGTCGATTTTGCCGAATAGAAGCTGCGCGAACTTTAGGGACCGGGGGGACATCCATGCCGCTTCTCGTAATGAAATTTGGCGGCACCTCGGTAGCCGATTTGGCGCGCATTAAAAATGCAGCGGCCAAGGTAAAGCGTGAGGTCGAGCGCGGCTATGACGTGATTGTCATTGTCAGCGCAATGTCGGGCAAAACCAATGAGTTGGTGGGCTGGGTTGAAAGCACCTCGCCGCTGTACGACGCCCGCGAATATGATGCCGTCGTGTCATCTGGTGAAAATGTGACGGCAGGGCTGATGGCGCTGACCCTGCAAGAAATGGACGTGCCCGCGCGCAGCTGGCAAGGCTGGCAAGTGCCGATCAACACCACTTCGGCCCATGCTTCAGCGCGTTTCCAATCGATCCCCGCTGATAATATCAACACGAAATTCGCCGAAGGGTTCAAGGTCGCTGTGGTCGCAGGCTTTCAAGGGGTTTCCCCCGAAGGCCGCATCACCACCTTGGGGCGCGGCGGGTCCGATACCACTGCCGTAGCCTTTGCCGCGGCCTTCAACGCCGAACGCTGCGATATTTATACTGATGTAGATGGTATTTACACGACCGACCCGCGCATCACATCAAAAGCGCGCAAGTTGGATAAAATTGCCTTTGAGGAAATGCTGGAACTGGCGTCGCTGGGCGCCAAGGTTCTGCAAACGCGCTCGGTCGAACTTGCGATGCGCTATAAGGTGCGGTTGCGGGTGCTGTCGTCTTTTGAAGACACCACTGAAAACTCTGGTACGCTGGTCTGTGACGAGGATGAAATCATGGAATCGAAAGTTGTGTCTGGCGTCGCCTATTCGCGCGACGAGGCTAAAATCACGCTGGTCACCGTGGCCGACCGCCCCGGTATTGCGGCAGCCATTTTCGGCCCGCTGTCCGAAGCGGGGGTGAATGTCGATATGATCGTGCAAAACATCTCGGAAAAAGGCGATGTGGGCGCGGTCACCGATATGACCTTTTCCTGTCCGGTCAACCAAGTGGCTCGCGCGTGCAAAGCGATGGAAGATGCCAAGGCAGCAGGTCACATCAACTTTGAAGAGTTGAACGTGGACAGCGATGTTGCCAAAATCTCGGTCGTGGGAATCGGAATGCGGTCACACGCAGGGGTTGCGGCGACTATGTTTAAGGCACTTTCTGCTGAGAACGTGAATATTAAGGTCATTTCGACGTCCGAGATCAAAATCTCGGTTCTGATTGACCGGAAATATATGGAACTTGCGGTCCAAGCGCTGCATGATGCCTTTGAATTGGAAAAAGCGGGCTAATCCGCGGTCCAAGCCACCAATTCAACGGGGGGCTATGCCAGAACGCAGTGAAAGCGACAGCCGCAAGCTGTTGAAACGTTTGCGCGACAGTTTGGCCGAACCCGGCCAAGGTCAGGAGCGGCTCGACCGTATTACCAGCTTGATCGCAGATTCGATGCGTACCGAGGTGTGCTCGATCTATCTGTTCCGCGACACCGAAACGCTGGAGTTGTGCGCAACCGAAGGGTTGCGGTCGGAATCGGTGCACCAGACCCGGCTGCGTCTGGGTGAAGGGCTTGTGGGTCGTGTGGCCCGCAGCGGTATTCCGGTCAACACCGCCAATGCCCCGTCGGAAAAAGGCTTTCGGTTCATGCCCGAAACCGGCGAAGAGATTTATTCGTCGTTCCTCGGCGTGCCCATCCAGCGCGTTGGCGAAAAGCTGGGCGTTTTGGTCGTGCAATCACGCGCTGCCCGCCAGTTTTCCGATGATGAGGTTTATGCGCTGGAAGTCGTGGCTATGGTTCTGGCCGAGATGACCGAGTTAGGTGCATTCCTTGGCGAAGGCGAAGCCTTGAGTGCCTTGCACAAACAGCCTGTCCTGTTTCGCGGTACTACGGGCCAAGAAGGCAGTGCCGAGGGCAATGTCTGGCTGCATGAGGCGCGCGTGGTTGTCACCAACCCTGTGGCCGATGATGCGCAGGCCGAACTAGAACGCATCAGGGCCGCTGTTGGCGAACTGCGCGTGTCGGTTGATGACCTGCTTGCCGCCCAAAGCCTTGATAAAGAACAAAAGCAGGTACTAGAGGCCTACCGCATGTTCGCCCATTCACGCGGCTGGCTGCGCCGGATGGAAGAGGATATTCAGGCAGGCCTGTCCGCCGAGGCTGCAGTGGAAAAGGAACAGTCCGCCACCCGCGCCCGCCTGTCCCAAGTGCCCGATGCCTATTTGCGCGACCGTTTGCACGACCTTGATGACCTGTCTAACCGCCTTTTGCGCATCCTAACCGGGCAAGGCCATGATACTGGTGCCGAAATGCCGGAAAACCCGGTGCTGGTGGCGCGCAACATTGGCCCGGCCGAATTGCTGGAATATGGCCGCAAACTCCGCGGCGTGGTCCTGTCCGAAGGCTCGGTAGGGTCGCACGCGGCCATCGTGGCCCGCGCATTGGCTATCCCGCTGGTCATTCATGCCGAGGGGATTATCGTCGAGGCATTGAACGGTGACGCTATTTTAGTTGATGGTGATCAAGGCATCGTCCACTTGCGTCCCGAGGAATCGGTTTCTAACGCCTTTCGCGATAAAATCGCGATGCAAACGAAGGCGCAAGAGCGCTATGCCGACCTGCGCGACAAACCCGCGCAATCCTTGGATGGCCAAATCATCAGCCTGCAAATGAACGCGGGCCTGATGGCCGATTTGCCCAGCCTAGAAGGGTCTGGCGCCGATGGCGTTGGCCTGTTTCGTACCGAATTGCAGTTCCTCATCCGAAGTAAAATGCCGAAAAGGGAAGAGCTGGCTCGCCTTTATGCCCGCGTGATGGATGCCGCAAAAGGGCGGCGCGTTGCCTTTCGTACGCTTGATATCGGGTCCGACAAAGTGCTGCCCTATATGAAGCCGCAAGATGAACCCAACCCTGCGATGGGCTGGCGTGCGATCCGTGTAGGGCTGGACAAGCCCGGCGTGCTGCGGATGCAATCCCAAGCGCTTATTCGCGCCGCGGCAGGCAGGCCGCTGACCATCATGTTCCCCTTCATCACGGAATATGCCGAATATATTAACGCCCGCGCGCATGTGATGAGCCAGATTGACCGCGAGGCCGCCCTTGGCCACGCCACCCCCGGCGATGTTGAAATCGGCGCAATGCTGGAAACCCCTAGCCTTGTCTATGCCCCGCGCGCTTTCTTTGAAGCGACTGATTTCATCTCAATCGGTGGCAATGACCTGAAACAATTCTTCTTTGCCGCCGACCGCGAGAATGAGCGTGTGCGACGCCGTTACGACACGCTGAACGCGTCCTTCCTTGGGTTTATCCGCCAAATTATCGCGCGTTGTGATGAAACCTCTACCTCGCTGTCCTTTTGTGGCGAGGATGCAGGCCGCCCGGTTGAAGCTGTCGTGCTGGCCGCTTTGGGCCTGCGCAACCTGTCTATGCGTCCTGCCTCAATAGGCCCGGTTAAAGCCTTGATCCGGCGCACCGACCTTGCCGCCCTGCGCGCCGTGGTGATTGCGGAAATTGACAAAGGCGTCGAAACGATCCGCCCAGCGGTCATGGATTTTTTGGCAAAGCAGCCCTGATCCAAAGCCTCTGGCGGCGTTTCGCCACGGCTTTGGCGGCAAAACACCGTTTATTTCCATCGCTTGGGCCGAAAAATGTTGAGCATTACCCCCACTTCGGCCCACACTCCTCCATGATCACGCTGTCAAAGACGTGACACTTACACCTTGGAGGAGGATCCTATGTCCAAAATGACCGCAACCCTGCGCAGCCTTTTGGCCGGTGCCGTTATCGCATCTGCCCCTGTCGCATCCAATGCGCAAGAATTCATCAACGTTCTGACCGGCGGTACATCGGGCGTCTACTACCCCGTTGGTTCTGCCCTCGCGACACTTTACGGCGAGAAAATTCCAAATGTGCAGGCACAGGTTCAATCAACCAAAGCCTCTGTTGAAAACCTGAACTTGTTGCAGCAGGGCAAGGGCGAATTGGCCTTGGCACTTGGCGACTCCGTTAAATTCGCTTGGGAAGGCAACGCCGATGTTGGCTTTAAAGAGCCTCTGTCCAAGCTACGTGGCATCGCAGCCGCCTATCCAAACTTTATCCAGATCGCGGCAACCGCTGACAGCGGCATCAAAACGCTGGCCGATATGAAAGGCAAAAGCATGTCGGTTGGTGCGCCAAAGTCGGGCACCGAGTTGAACGCCCGCGCCATTCTGGAAGCAGCGGGCATGTCCTATGAGGATATGTCCAAAGTCGAATATCTGCCCTTCGCAGAATCGGTAGAACTGCAAAAGAACCGTCAGCTTGACGCCACCTTGCAATCGGCCGGTATCGGTGTCGCCTCGATCAAGGATCTGGCCACCAACATGCCAACCCAAATCGTCTCTATTCCAGTGGAAGTTGTGGAAAAGCTAGGCGCGCCGTTCGTTGCAGGCGTCATTCCGGCAGGCACCTATGAAGGCCAGGCCGAAGATGTGCCCACCGTGGCCGTCATGAACTTTTTCGTGACACATGAGGATGTATCAGAAGAAACCGCCTACCAGATGACCAAACTGATGTTTGAGAACCTGCCCACCTTGGTTGCTGCCCATAAATCGGCCTCCAGTATCTCGCTGGAAACCGCGCTGACCGGCATGCCTATCCCGTTGCACCCCGGTGCCGAGCGTTACTACCGCGAAGTTGGCGTGATCAAGTAATCTGACACCACGTACCAAAGGGCGGCCTTTCAGACAAAGGCCGCCCTTCTTTTTGACCGCTGGGGAGGGTGGGATATGAAGACCGACACAACAGAAAATATCAGCCATCATGATCCTTTGGCATCGGGGTTTCCCCCCGGCGTTGAAGGCCGCATCCTGTTCTGGATAGCCGTGGCCTTTTCCGCCTTTCAAATCGCCACCGCCGCGCATCTCATTGATTTTGCAAGCCAGATCACCCGTGCCTTTCACGTTGGATTTTTGGCGCTTCTGGGCTTTCCCCTGCTTGCCATCCTTAAAAGCGGCTCCAAAACCGCCCGCACCATAGGCTGGGCTATGGCCGCCCTCGGCGTCACCGTTGCTCTGTACCAATGGTGGGAATATGTCCCGCTGATCATGCGCGCGGGCGACCCCGAAACCCGCGATATCATCATCGGTTGCATCGCCCTCTTTACCGTTTTTGCCGCCGCTTGGGCGCTGATGGGGCCAGCCTTGCCGATCATCGCAGGCCTGTTCCTGTCTTACTGCCTTTTCGGCGAATACCTGCCCCGCCCCTTCAACCACCGCGGCTATGATTTCGCCCAAGTGGTCGATCACATGGCCTTTGGCACCGAAGGGATCTACGGCATCCCGACCTATGTCTCCTCGACCTTCATCTTTCTCTTCATCCTTTTCGGCTCCTTCCTTGAAAAAGCCGGGATGATCAAACTGTTCACCGATGTTTCTTTGGGCCTCGTCGGCCATAAACAAGGCGGCCCGGCCAAGGTGTCGGTGCTGTCCTCCGGCCTCATGGGCACCATTTCCGGCTCTGGCGTGGCAAACGTGGTCACAACCGGCCAATTCACCATTCCCTTGATGAAATCCTTTGGCTACCGCTCTGCCTTTGCCGGCGGGGTAGAGGCGACGGCCTCGATGGGCGGTCAAATCATGCCGCCGGTTATGGGTGCTGTCGCCTTCATCATGGCCGAAACCTTGGGGGTGGAATACTTTGAGGTGGTCACCGCCGCCCTGATCCCTGCCATCCTTTACTTCGCCTCCGCCTTCTGGATGGTCCACCTCGAGGCAGGGCGCGCCAAACTGACCGGCCTTGCCGTCAGCGAACTGCCCTCCCCGATGAAAGCCATCCGTGAAGGTTGGTACCTGATCCTGCCGCTGGCAGTCCTCGTCTACCTCCTCTTCTCCGGCTACACCCCGCTCTTTTCCGGCACCATCGGCCTCGCCTTGACCGTCTTGCTGATTCTCGGTGCTGCTGCCGTGCTAAACCTGCCCGAAGGCGTGTTTCGCATCATTTTCTGGATCGGCCTTGGCATTATCTCAGCTGCGTTTTTCAAATTCGGCATCTGGGTCGTCATGTCGGCAATCATCGCGCTGATCGTGCTGAACGCCGCCACCAAAGGCGGGCGCGAAACCTTGCTGATCTGCCGGGACGCGCTGGCTGACGGCGCCAAAACTGCCTTGCCCGTGGGCATCGCCTGCGCGCTGGTTGGCATCATCATCGGCACCATGACCCTGACAGGCGTTGCCAACACCTTCGGCAGCTTCATCGTCTCGGTCGGCAAAGACAGCCTGATCCTGTCGCTGATCCTGACCATGGTCACCTGCATCATTCTTGGCATGGGCATCCCCACGATCCCCAACTACATCATTACCTCCGCCATCGCAGGCCCTGCCCTCCTCGAACTCGGCGTACCCCTAATCGTCAGCCATATGTTCGTATTTTACTTCGGCATCCTTGCAGATCTCACCCCTCCCGTGGCACTCGCCTGCTTTGCCGCAGCCCCGATCGCCAAGGAAAGCGGCCTGCGCATCTCGCTCGAAGCGGTGAAAATCGCCGCCGCAGGCTTTGTCATACCCTTCATGGCGGTTTACACCCCGGCCTTGATGCTGCAACCGGGTGGCCCCTTGGCAGACGCCATCGGCTTTATCCCAGCCGTGGCATACATCGTGCTCAAGGCCGTACTCGCCATCGGCCTTTGGGGCGCCGCCGTCATCGGCTGGCTTGGCCGCCCCCTCGCGTTCTGGGAACGACTTCTGGCCGTGGCCGCTGCAGTTACCCTGATCGCCGCTTTGCCCATCACGGATGAATTGGGCTTCGCGCTGGTTGCCCTCTTTGCCGCTAACCTGTGGTGGCGCAGAAAACAGGCGGTGCAATGAGTTTTTGCCTGATGGTAGGGGCAGCACTCCTGTCCCTGCCAACCCCTGACTTCACGCTGCGCTGGACCCACTCGGTCGAAAAAATCGACTGGTTAGAACATTGGCAAATCACGAACCCGACCCTGACTCTTACCCGCACAGCGATCAAAGGCTCAGGTGCCGGCATGGAACCCGCCGATGATGCCAAACTTGAAAACGGCTGGTGGGTTTGGCGCCCGATGACCCAAATCCCCAAACTCACCCTCGCAGCTTCAGGTGCCACAGGGGCAGGCTGGCACCTTTGCACCCAAACCGAATGCCAAGACCTCGGCATCACCGCAGGGCCGCCCATCACCTTAAAACCCTGCCCACCCTAATAAACCCTTCCCCTTTCATCTTGGGAAAAATACCTTGGGGGGAATTGCCGCAAGGCAAGGGGGGCAAAGCCCCCGCCTCCAAGCCTTAGCACTCCGACCCAACAATGAGACGCCCGATGCCCAGCAAACCCACCACAGACTTCGCCATCATCGGCGGCGGCATTGTCGGCCTCGCCACGGCACTTGATCTGCAATCCCGCCACCCCAACGCCAAAATCACCCTGCTGGAAAAAGAGGCCAAACCCGCACTTCACCAAACTGGCCGCAACTCGGGCGTTATCCACGCAGGCGTCTATTACGCCCCCGGCAGCCTCAAGGCCCGATTCTGCGCCCTCGGCGTTTCAGCCACCCATGACTTTTGCGCCGAACACGCCATCCCGACCCAAACCTGCGGTAAACTCATCGTCGCCACCGATGACGCCGAACTGACCCGCATGGCCGCGTTAGAGACTCGCGCCCGCGCCAATGGCATCAAAATCGAACGCCTCACGGGCGAAGAGGCGCGCAAACTCGAACCCAATATCGCGGCCACAGGGGCGCTCTTGTCCCCCTCGACCGGCATCGTCGATTACGCCGTGATGGCGCTGAAAATGGCCGAAATCTTCACCAGCCGCGGTGGAGAAACCTTATTCGACACCCACGTCACAGGCGGCGATGAACAGGCCAGCGGTGTCACCTTGCACACCTCGCATGGCAGCATTTCCGCAGGCAAAGTGGTGTTCTGCGCAGGCCTGCACGCCGACCGCATCGCCAAACGCTTTGGCGCCGATATTGATTTCCGCATCATCCCTTTTCGCGGTGACTATTTCGCCATCAAAAACCAACCCGCAGACCTTGTCCGACATCTGATTTACCCCATCCCCGACCCCGAACGCCCTTTCCTTGGCGTCCATCTGACCCGCAAAATGAATGGCGGCTTTACCGTTGGCCCCTCGGCTGTGCTGGCGGGTGCCCGCGAAGGCTACGGTAAATTCAGCCTGAACACCGCCGATCTCGCCTCGGCCCTCACCTATCCCGGTTTTTGGAAATTGCTGGCCCGCAACGCTGCCTCGGCCGTGGATGAGCTTGGCTCCTCCCTCTCCAAAGCGCGCTATTTGAAAAAGGTACAAAAATACTGCGCCCGTATCCGGCTCGATGACCTTGCCCCCTATAAATCGGGCGTGCGCGCGCAGGCCGTGGCCCCCGATGGCAAAATCATCGATGATTTCCTGTTCGCCGAAACCCACCACAGCCTGCATGTCTGCAACGCGCCCTCGCCCGCTGCCACCTCTGCGATCCCCATCGCACGCCACATCGCCGACCGACTTCTGGGCACGCCATGACCGGTAGACAAACGCTTTTTGCGGCCATCGCCCTCGCCCTTTGTGCGGCCGCCTTGACCTATATCTTCACCCACCGCGCCAGTCAGCAAGCCTTGCAGACCCAGCTTGACCAGTCCCTGATCCTGACCGCCCGCGCGGTGGAAACCGAAATCGCGCGCTTTGGCTCTTTGCCGGGCATCGCTGCCGAAGATGCCCGCATCCGTGCCGCCATCGCCGCCCCCGAATACCCAGCGAATATAGACGAGGCCAACCGCTATCTCGCCAAAATCGCCACCTATTCCGGCGCGTCCTTGCTGTTCTTGATGGATACACAAGGCAACACCATCGCCACCTCGAATTTTCAGGATGACCTCAGCCTGATCGGTCGCAACTTCAGCTTTCGTCCCTATTTCAGGGCCGCCTTGCGCGGCCAGAACGGTCGCTATTACGCCATCGGCACCACCACAGGCGAGCCGGGCTATTTCCTGTCCACGCCCGTCACAGTGGGGGCCGCGCGCGGTGTTTTAGTGGTCAAGGTTGACCTGACCCCCCTGCAAGCAACATGGCTGCGCGCAGGTCTTGCCACCGCCATCATCGACCAAGACGGCGTGGTATTTCTAACGGGTGCCGCCGAATGGCTCTACCGCCCGACAAACGCCCTTGCGCCTGCAACCTTGGCCCGCATCCGCGACGCGCGCACCTATGACGGCGTGGATCTGGTCGATGCCAGCCCTATCCTGACCGCCCCCGACCGCGCCCAAACCACCAATGGCCCCATGCTCATCCGCGCGCGGCCCTTGACCGATGATGGCTGGATGCTGATGGCCGGCACCCCCATAGCACCTGTCACCACCACCGCCGCGCTGTCGGCCCTTGGCGCAGCCCTTTTGGCCATATTGGCCACGGTGCTTGCCAAAATCGCCCATCAACGCCGTCAATTGGTCGCACTCCGCCTGCGCCAAAACGCCCTGCTGGAAATCCGTGTAACCGAACGCACCCGCGACCTCGCACATGAGGTACAGGCCCGCCGCCAAACCGAAGCAGAGCTGCGCGCCGCCCAAGACGGCCTGATCCATTCCGAAAAAATGGCCGCCCTTGGCCGCATGTCCGCCGCCATTGTGCATGAAATCAGCCAACCTTTGGCCGCGATGGAGGCAACGCTGGCCGCCGCCGAAATCGCCCTGCCCAAAGGTCAAGAGAAAACTCAAAACCGCCTCAACACCGCGCGCGGCCTAGTGCGCCGTATGCAGCGCACAACCAAACACCTCAAAAGCTTCAGCCGCAAAGAACAGGGTGAACTGTCTTTGGTCAACATCGCGCATACTGTCGAAAACGCGATTGAACTCACCGCGCCCCGCGCCAAAACCGCAGGCATAACCCCTGCCTTCACCCCACCAGATCCCCCCATTTTCATCCGCGCAGGTGCCATTCGGATGGAACAGGTTTTGGTCAACCTCCTTCTGAACGCACTCGACGCTGTCGAAGGCCGCCCTGCCCCTGCAATCTCCGTCACCGCCCAGAATGACGACAAAACCACCACCCTGACCGTCACGGATACGGGCGCAGGCATCGATCCCGGCGACCTGCCCCGCGTGACCGAGCCGTTCTTTTCCACCAAAATCACTGGCGAAGGGCTTGGCCTTGGCCTCTCCATCTCCCAAGCCATCGTGCAAGAATTCGGTGGCCAGATCGACATTGCCTCAACCATCGGTCAAGGTACCAAAGTCACCATCACCCTGCCTACCCCCATCACTGAGATCCAAGGTGCCGCATGACCATCTTTATTGTCGATGATGATGCCGACCACCTGACCGCCTTGTGTGATCTCATCGAGGTGGGCGGCCACACCCCCATCGGTTTTTTGCAGGCCGACAAAGCGCTTGCCGCCGCCCAAACCACCCCTCCCGATGCTATCCTGACCGACCTGCGCATGCCGGGGCTGGATGGCATGGGCCTGATCCATGCCATCGCCGCCCTTGGCCATGACATCCCCGTCATCATGTTGACCGGCCACGGCGATGTCACCGCCGCCGTGCAAGCCATTCAGGCCGGGGCCGAGGATTTCTTGGAAAAACCCTATGACGCGCAGCACCTGCTGTCCGTCCTGAACCGCACCTTGCGGGCCAAGGCGACACGCGACGAACTGGCGCGCCTGCAATCCGAACTTGGTCGCAAATCCGATACGATTTTGGGTGAAAGCCCTGCCCTTGTGGCCTTACGTGAACAGCTCACCGCCTTGGCCCCTTTGAATGTCGATGTGATCCTGACCGGCGAAACCGGAACGGGCAAGGAACTATCAGCCCGCGCCCTGCACGCAGCCTCGCCGCGCGCACTCGGCCCCTATGTTGCCCTCGACTGCGCCGCCCTACCCGAAAGCCTGTTCGAGCTGGAGGTTTTTGGCCACGCCGCCGCCGCCTTCCCCGGTGCCGTTGAAAAACCCGGCAAGCTCGAGGCCGCGAATGGCGGCACGCTGGTGCTGGATGAGGTGGAGGCGATGCCCCTGCCCGTGCAGGCTAAACTGCTGCGCGCGCTGCAAGAACGCCATGTCGAACGGCTTGGCGAAAACCGCCTGCGGCCATTAGATCTACGCATCATCTCAACCTCAAAAACCGATTTGCGCCAGTCCATCGCCACGGGTGCCTTTCGTGCCGACCTGTTTTACCGCCTAGCAGGGGCCGAACTGCGCCTGCCACACCTTCGCGGGCTTGGCCCCGATATCGCGTTGATTTTCGCCCATTACGCAACGCTCGCCGCACGGCTTTACGGCCGCGCCGACCCCGACATCACCATATCCTTGCGCCGCGATTTGCAGCGCCACGACTGGCCGGGTAACATCCGCGAGCTCAAGACCGCCGCCGAACGCTTTGCTCTGGGCCTTGGCCTGTCCTTGCCCGATGACGCCCCGAAAGGTGAAACCCTGCCCGACCGCGTGGCTGATTATGAGGCACGTGAGATCACCGCAGCTCTCGCACGCCACCCGCAATCCGTAGAACGCGCCGCGCAATCGCTGGGCATCCCGCGCCGCACTTTGGCCGATAAAATGACCCGCTATGGGATAAAGGGCTAAGCCCTGCCTAACCCTTGCCGATTTGCAGCGTCTTCAACTCGCGTTCAAACGCCGCGCGCACGGGCGCTGCCCCATGTAAAACCGTCAGCCGCAGCAGGCCAAACCGAATATGCGCCAACTCGCGGTAATGGGTCAAAAACGCCGCATTCAGCCCCGCCCCGGTCAAAGCCCCCAAAACAGGCACAGCCTGCGCCGCAAGCTTTTGACTTAAAACAGCGGCAAATCCCGGCACGACTTTGGCCAGCAGCTTGTGCAGCGCAGGCCCGGTCAAGGTCATGCGCGCACTGATAAACGATGTGTTGATCCCATCATCATCGTCCAACGGCCCGCCCGCCATCAGTACGCGCAACGCCTCGGCCCGCACTTCGGGCAACGTGGTGTCAAAACCCTCTGCCTCGGCCGCACGCAAAATCGCATGCAAAATCACGGTAATGGTGATCGGCAATTCCGCCAGCGCTGTCACAATCCCGCCCGCACCACCCACAGCCCCGGTCAAGGCTGCAAGGGTCGGCGCCCCGCGTGGCCCAAAATCGGGCGCATTGCGGCCACGCTCGGCAACACTCACCGTGCGGGTCAGTGCCTCTGTGGTGATCCGCTCGATCTGCGCGCGAAACCCATCGGGCAAATGCGCCATCTGCCCTTCGATCTTGCCGCCAAACTTGTTGATAATCCGCATCAACGGCCCGTGCGCGCGCAACTGGCGCGCCGCAAGCAAAGCAATTTCCGGCCCCGGATCGGGGGTCAGCGGGTTCGGCAAAGGATAGGTGACCTCTTGATCCATTCAACCAAGATAATGCGCCCCGCCGCCCGAAACAAGCGATCAGCCAAACGGGCGGTGCACATCGCCTTGCACCCCGTCCCAAGCGCCGGCCACCAAGTTATACCCCAACACCCGGTCCGGGTTGGTCGGCGGCGGCATCACCACGCCGTCCAGCTTGCGAAATCCAAAGCGCTGATAATACGGCGCATCGCCCACCAACAACACCCGCGCCCAGCCCAAATCCTTCGCCCGCGCCAGGGTTTCGCTGATCAACATTGCGCCCAAACCTTCGCCTTGCCGGGTCGGATGCACCGCAATCGGGCCCAACAACAAAATATCATGCCCCCCAACCTTGGCTGGCCAAAACCGAATGGCAGCGGCCAAAACACCGGCCTCATCGCGGGCCACCAAACACAAAGATGCAATCGTCGGCACCCCTTCGCGCAGCTTATAGGATGATAACGCTCGGCGCCCGGGCGCAAAGCACAGGTCATACAGCGCCTCAACCTCCCACCAATCGGCCTCGACTTCCTCATCCAATTGGTACAAAGACGCTCCCTCCGCATTGCGCGCGCATACCCCATTGCACATAAAAGGGGCGGTGCATGCAAACCCGAAACCGCTCGCTTTCGCAACCCGGTTTTTGCCCTTTCCCGCCAGCAACTTGCTCCCTATCCTAGCCATCTCGGAAACATGCCAACAAAGCAGACAAAAATGAAAACCATGATCGGCGTGATCGGCGGCTCGGGCCTCTATGACATTGACGGGCTTGAGAGC
>Ga0213868_10004155_pt1 | contig 13284 bp, 9 predicted proteins | sample PICome_9_FD_160087 | JGI IMG/M metagenome (GOLD analysis project Ga0213868, IMG submission 160087) | Coastal seawater microbial communities near Pivers Island, North Carolina, United States - PICO127 | ecosystem: Environmental > Aquatic > Marine > Coastal | place: USA: North Carolina | collected...
TGGGAACACCAGAGTTCCATCCTGGCCATATTTCCCAATAACTCTCCTCCATGTGATTTAGAAACACTGATTATGGATGGAAGCATTGAGTAATACTCCTTCAATACACTGAAATATATTTGATATTCACATACATGTGATCATCGACATGTATGGACAAAGCTAGCACATGTATTCAACATGATCGAGACGAAAGGACGTGGGAAGTGGGAACACCAGAGTTCCATCCTGGCTCAAAGTTTCAATTTTTATAAAAGTAAGCTCTACTACGGACTACGGACTGTACGGACTTCGCACCTCTTGTGATTATTTCGTAGTCTTGATTACTTTCCTAAGGCCAGATCTTAACGAATATATGAGTCGAAGTATAATATTTTCAAGACATTATATATATAATTACTTAGTTGCTATTTTTCTGTGGAACGAGTAGGAAATGATCAGTTTTATTCGAAGCCAATCGTGCGATTCTTATTCCCTCGTCTTGTTTTACTGTATTTGGTTACTTGCACCGTTGCATGTTCGATCCTTTGCATTGACAACAAACATGCATTATTATTTACATAAAGATCGTTTTCCTGTCAGAAACTTTAATGGTGTAAGGTTCGAAACAATAATACAGCATTCCAATAGTGCTGCCAATGAGATAGATACTGATTATGTAGGAGCAGGCACATTAGGAGATATCATGTCCGATGAAGACCTGAAACAAATGAATCATGGTGCATCCAACGTAGATGATGGTACGTTTCTTTCCCACACAGAATCCACTTGTAAAAATACTCTTCCTGTTGAGTCCTTGCATTCGAGTCCGACAAAATCTGGACTTGTGACACAAGTAGGTGGAACATTACAGGCTCAATTTGGAGCAAAAATTACCAACCTTTCACCCTTGGATCGTATTGCTTTAACATCAAATGGGAATTTACAGGTACGCATGTTCATGGTATATTTTTATAAATGGATCGTTTGGATGATTTTGTTTCGCTCGTTCGTCTCAATGCACATCCTTTTGTTAAAAAAATAATAATAGAGAATCTTTAGTTCCTATTACGATGCTCCTGTCCATGTCCACGTAGATTCTTGTGTTCAAAGACAACCGCAACAAAAATGTCATGATGGTACGATACCTCCATCCGATGTTGTTTGGGATAGAAAGGTTCGATTGATTGTTTTTGATCAGGTAAGTCTACTTAGGGAGAAGAACAATGTATATGTATATATATATAACACTCTTACTTATACAAATTTGATTCACGATCAGATATTTTGCACTGCAACTTCCGTCATAACTGTTCATTCACCAGATTGTGTTGAAATGGTGAACTCTGGTAAAGTTGGCCTCGGCCAACTCTTTCGATTCCTGGACAAGCTCCCTACGTTCACTATCCTTGATGCTGGAACTACAGACAGCGGTGGTCTATGGAGAAAGTATAGATTGGAATGTACCGAACTTACATGCGACATTCTAGAAGAATTTGTACCAAATGCATGGGAATTAAAAAACGGAATCATGATCCAATCGACATAACTTTTGATGCGTAGTCTCCAACACTCCTATTTCCACCAGATAACACTGCATCACGAGTTTTGATAACTCTAGCCAGTTGCTTTCGTGACTTTGTAGATATGGCTTCCAAGTCACGTTTCAAGTTCTTTGACTGCTTGATCATCTCTGACTTGCTGGAATAGATATCAACGTGTGCCTGTAGACTATGATAGGTTTCTATGCCACCAGACTTGCAATTTGAAACGGGTTCTGTCCGCTTCAAGAGGTGACTTTTACCCTTTGAAACTGTCTGACGTTTGAGACAATTTTGTAACAGTGGACTTAATTGATAAGCATCGAATTCGACGTGTTGTTGACGAGTTATATGGTTCTTTTCAACATGCATCAATGCGCCTGTCTTAGGCTGTGTTTCTAACTCACTAGTAGATGTTTTCTCCTCTCCATAGGCATCACCCGGAAAGACTTTTAGTCTTTGTGCATGTATGGAAGCTGGACAAACATTAAGCCCTGTTAAAAGACGGAAAACGCTCAAATACAAAAGGGATTGGAATGTTCCTTTGAATAAAGAGCGGTTGCCTGGGCATAGAAATTCAAATCCATCCGCAATTGCCTTGGAGAGGACAAAAGGATAAAATTTGAATATGAAGTCCCCATGTTTTACAGGTACAATATATTTTACCACCGCCATAAATTTTGGAAATAATTCTGCTACTCTTTGAAGAAGATAACGTTGTTCCGCTCCTGAATTACTCTGAAAGAAGCGACAGTGGGTCAACCAATACATTTGAATGAATAATTCTTGGCTCGTTTCATGCAAAGCTACAGTTTTGAGTAGTCTTTTCCCGCTCTCTACAACTATCTTTTCACAACTAAGAGTTATCAAAAGACTAGGGTTCATTTCGGTTTCTTGAATGGGAATTGGGTAAGTCTCTTGTTCATTTTCAGTTCCTTTTGGGATCTTGTATTGTAATGAATTGGCATACCGAGAAAGGTATCGAGATGAGTTATTTTGTAGCATTCTGTGAATCGACTCAATAACCTTCTTGCTCTTTTCAATGCGCTTTATTTCCAAACGGTTAAGATGTCTTTTCCTTTTGGTTTGTTTTGGATTAGGCTTATTGTCGCCATTATGTTCATTCTGATACCTGTCAAACATCGAGAGAATTCTTTTGCTTGATTCTGTCATGGCCACTGTCTCACTTCCAATTTCATACTTTGGTTCAAATTCAGAATTATGCTCTCTGTTGCCACTTTGCTCGATTTGTTCTTTTTTTAAAAACGTTGAATCTTTCAATGACGTATCTAATGAAGATCTTCTTCGAGCAAGAGTGTTGAGATTGTTCATTCGTTCATGCAGACATTGAACGTTTTCTTGAGCGTAATCATTAGTTTCATTTACTTCCTTATTTGAATCAAATGATGTCGTTTCGGAGCAATCAACTCGCTCCATGTTTCAAAAGTTCGAATGGTCCATCGAAACAACAATAATTTTTGGGTGATCACTGTACAATACTGTTCTTTTTTATCTCAAGAAAACGCAATGTGAATGACGGGCATGCAACACGAACCAAATCCTTTTGAATCATCAATACGATCCATTTCAAATCTTGATGATTCCTTTCCAACTCAAAATGAGTGTGGTTTAGAGGAGAAACTTGTGAAGTTTCTGATGCCCAATTCACTCTTTCGATTGTCATGGGAATTTTTCATCTTTCTTCTCATTTGGTACAATTCAGTAGTAACACCCATGAGGCTATTTGTGGTTGGATCTGTCAGAACCCCTTCAGTTTTGATTTCTATTGATATTGCTTTGGATTTTGTGTTTTTGATTGATACAATACTACACTTTTATAGACCTTTCATCGACAAGGATACAAGGAAAGTGGTAACAGACAAAGCATTGATAAAAGCAAGATATTTGCACTCATATGCATTCTACACCAATTCAATTGCATGTACACCTATCTTGAAGTCATTATTGGCACCTCTGTTTGATACGAAAACAAATGTTACTCTTAGTACTAATTTCAATATTGTGAGAATGATTCGAATATTTCATTTTCCGACCCAATTTGAGGAGCTCAAGATGTTTTTGTCAAGAAAACGTCCAGTAAATGAGCCTTTATTTCGTTTGGGTAAAATAATTTTCGTCACACAGCTTGTGATGTGCATATTTGCATCAGTGTACTTCGGAATAGGAGCCACGGCTACTAGTGATGTCTGTCCTGGAGTTTACTTATTCGACGAAGTAGTCATGTCTAAGGAGTTATGGATTGCAAAGGACTCAGTCATTGTAAGTAAGATGAGCCCCTTGTTCTGCGATACCGTTAATACTGGAGTAGAGTCTGGTTGCTTAGACTGTCCTCTGAATCTTTTCTTCTTTCGATCCGTGTACTTTTTGATGCAAACACTCTTTACGATTGGATATGGCGATAATGTCGTCCCTTCTAGACACATTGGTGAAATGGTCATTGCATGCATATTTATGATATGTGGGGTTTTTGGATATGGCCTTACAATTTCTAACATGACCTCAGTAATTTCTAACATGGACGTCGTAAATATGCGATTTAGGCACGAGATGGACTATATTAACAAGTGGTTATCCATCAGAAGTGTACCAACATCTTTGAAGGATCGAGTAGAGATGCATTTTCATTACTTGTCCAAAACACAATTTGGAATGCTTGATAAAGCAATTATGAATGAACTTCCGACAAGACTATCAAAGGATATATGTGATTCGAATATTGATGCTTTATCAAGAATTCCTTTTTTCAATCTCAAATACAGATCAAGAGCTTTTCTATCGAAAGTGGCTGCTCATCTAGAGCGCAGAATATATCCACCAGGTTCTTTCATTCTTTATGAAGGCGAAAAGCAACGCGATCTAGTTCTAGTTAAAAAGGGTCGAGTTGAATTGGTGTTGAGAGACGTTAAGGCAGCTATTGCAACTTTGATTGAAGGTGATTACATTGGAGATTACCAGCTATTATTTGGCACTGTTAACCAAGTAGGAGTGCGTTCTCCGGATTTTACAGAAGCACTCGTCCTCACTTTTGATCAGTTTGAAACTCTTATGGACCATCCATCACAAGATTTTGTTGATTTTCGTGCTTTAGGAGGAAACCTGCGACAGAGTGATGATCAGGGAGCGTTAGACACAGTAGAAAAAACTCGAATTTTCATGAGTAAACTCGCCAGCAAAGCTGCAACTCTTCAAACAAAAGTCAAATCGAAGAAGTTGTTAGACTTGATGGAAGAAGGGGATATAAAAGTAAAGGGTTTTCGAATCCTTCCAAACTCTAATATCCATGTGTATTGGGATATCTTTGCAATTTTAGGAATCATGTACTACGCAATAACATTCCCAATTCTGTCGTCATCTTCATTACGTACCTCTTCTCTACAAGATGGTTACAGTTTGGCTTTCATACCGTACTATGTCATTGACGTTATGTTTATGTTGGATTCTTATCTAAGAACGACAGTTTATGCGTACACATCCTATGAGAGTGGTAGAAATGAAATCGTTCTTGACAGTGATCTTATCAGACAGCACTATCGTGCTTCGACGTGGTTCCGTGTTGATTGGATTGCAAACTTGCCATTTGACTTTCTTGCAGTTTTCGTTGGATATCATGTATTGTTTAGGATCCCAAAGTTAATGAGAGTATCGCAATTACCAAAACTTGTCGCAAGACTTCGTCATAACCTTGACGATTGCTTTCAATACACTCTGAACGAAACCCATTCATCGGGGATAATAATGTTTTTATCGTCCATCCTGATAATCGTATGGTGTAGTTCTGGTTGGTATTCAATGCGTTTTGAAGAAAGTGCGCTGAAAGCAGTGTATTGGACACTTACTACTCTAACTACAGTAGGATACGGTGATATCACCCCGTCCAATCTCAGAGAAACGTGTTACGCTATTGTGGTCGGCGCAGCAGGTGCAACTTTTACCGCTGGGATCATTGCTAATGTTACCAGTTTCTTCCACGACACAGACATCACAGAGGAGAATATTGAGCATAAGTTGAATTGCACCAAGAAGTTCTTGGACAATCATTCGCGTCCAATGGAACAAGTAAAGAGAGTTCAAGATTACTTCGACTACATGGAACGCGAGCAAGGCGGAGTTAATGAGGACATTATTCTCAATAAATCATTACCTCCCCATCTGAAGTCAAGCTTGATCATACATATCACCAGTCCCATGATTTTGAATTGTGAGCTTTTTTCTCAGTGTGAAGCCGGCTTTCAACGTCGTTTGATGACTTCGCTTGAACGAAACTTTTTCGGATTAGGCGCGACAATAATCAATAAATCAATTCCATCTGATGGGATGTATTTTGTGAAGAAAGGACAAGTTGAGTTATACCATGATATGAATGGAGGTAGAAAAATTTTGAGGAAGGTGGATGTAGATGAGTTCTTTGCTGAAGAATGCTTGCTCGAGCACTGGGACCAGAATCCTTACCTTGCTGAATCTGTTACTGACTGCGAGCTTTGGCATTTGCGTCGTTCTGATTTTAACAGAATTATAGAAGATTTTCCACATGTTAGAGTAAAATTGAAGAATATAACTCGAAAAACTTCTACGCATGGGAGGAGACGGGGATCCATCAGCACTATTGTGAAAGCCAACCGTCATAACATACATAGACGGTCCTTCTATATACACCCAGATAACTATTATGTCCAAATTTGGTTTGGAGTTGTCCTTCTGGTTACATTGTATAGCGTTATTTCATTACCATTTCGTGTTGCTTTCTTGGAAAATCATGATATTTCTTTGGGCTGGATGCTTCTAGACTATGGCGGAGATTTTCTGCTTGTTGTGGATCTTTTCATACGCTCTTTATTTCTTGCACATTATGATGCGAATAATCATCTTGTTGTTGACAGATCAGATATTTGGAAGACTTATCTCAGCTCAGGAAAGCTAAAATGGTATATCGTAACTTTGTTGCCAACCGAGCTATATTTGTTCAAAGTGCCAACTATGTGCCCTTTCTGGAAACTGCAAGTGTGGTCACTACTTCGACTTAATAAGATGATCAGATTTATAGAAGTTCCCAACCTTATTCATAGAGTTGAGTCCACCATGATGAAAATTGGATTTCGAATACCAAAGAACCCCCTTCGATTACTTAAGTTGTTTATGGTGATCTTATTGACCGGTCATTTTGTGTCTTGCATATTCTTCACAATCGCAAACTATAATGATTTCCATAATAATATACCAGAAAGTAACAACTGGGTTCGAGATGAAGGTCTTTTCTTCGGTCTTAGGTTCTGCCCGGGATCACCCATAGAGTCACAAATGGCGATTCAAAGATACATTGCGTCTCTTTACTGGGCAGTTGCTACTCTTACTACAGTAGGATACGGCGATATAAGTGCAAACATGAACTCTTCCATGGAAATTGTGTTCTCGATCCTTATTCTTGTTATAGGGACGGGAATATATACGTTGGTGATTGCATCTTTGGAAGATATTGTCTCACAACTCGACGTGACTTCAAGTTTACACAAGATTAGAACGGACAAAGTCGATAAATATATAAAATTAGAGGCTCTCCCTGATTCATTGAAATCAAGAATCAATGCGTATTATGAAAATTTATGGAATAATAATCGCGGAGTTCGTGGTGAAAAGCTTTTAGACTTCTTTCCTCGGTCATTTAAGAATCATATGCTTCTCGATATGCTTTCTCCACTACTTCTGAATACGTTTTTTATCAAAGATTGCACGACAGACTTCGTGGCTCTTGTTCTCAATCATCTAAGACTAGACTTATTTCTATCAGATGACACTTTATTTCTTGAAGGAGAAAAATGCGACAAATTGTTCTACCTGTATAAAGGATCCGTTGAGTTGCTGACTAGTTCACTAGTAAAATTCAAAACTGTATCTCATTGTGTCTTGGGAGAGGCATCGTTTTTCGGATTTGAACCATATCTCTGTACTGCAAAGGCGAAAGATTCTTGCGAAGTTTTCACTCTTTGTATGGATGATTTTGGTGCATGTATTCACAGCTGTCATTTAAGCAAAGAATATGCTGACTATGTTTGCGACCATAAAGTTGAATTGGATTTACTTCGAACATCTGTCTTAAAGGTGAGCGTCCTATTCGATATCTTTGGAGACTGTAAATTGAGTGGTACATTTGCAACTTATATCCTTTATTGTTTTACTTGTACTTCAGATGATAAAAAATCTTCAATCGTCTAAAATGGGGAAGATGATGATCACATCTAAAGAAACGAGACTTCCTAGTAGTATCATCTTACCCGATTCGAATTTCAGATTTATTTGGGATCTTACATGCTTTGTTTCTACCATCATAATCTCATTCGAAATACCATATCACTTTTCATTTTCCAATCAAGCAGTCGGGTTAGTCGCGTTTGCCTTGGATACATTCATAGATATATTTTTTATTCTCGACGTAATCGCTCGATTACACTATTTTGCAATAATAAGGGATGGTTTCATCATATCAGAGGCGAATGCATTTCGAAAACACTATCTAGAAAATGATTTCTGGATCGACTTGGTTTCCGTTTCACCTGTCTCAACTATTTCTTATATCAGTGGTCTTCGGGGAGGAACCATTTACGCAACCTGTCGCATATGTCAGGGACTCAGAATTCGTCATTTTGGATCATATCTTGAAACACTTGTTGAAACAATAAGCGCACGAACACGTTTTACAATTTTTACGGCAGCTGTTCGACTGGTGCAAATTTTATTTTTGGTTTTATTCATGTGCCACTGGTTTGCATGCATTTACCATTATTTAGGAGAGAAAGACACTAACTCATGGTTATCAGAAGACGGATCTGTCGACGAATCAAATATGTTTTTATACTTCCGTTCTTATTATTGGTCTCTTTATACGGTGACGACAATCGGATACGGGTCAATTCCTGTCATAACAAATGCAGAAAGGGTTTTTGCAATGATGGTGATGGCATCTGGTGCTGTAATTTGCGATGCTGGCATCACGGCGATTTTGACTTCTATCATTTCTATGCGTGATCAGCAGTCTGGTACAAATGCCCGGCGAATACAGTGCTCAAAAGCGTTTATGGAATCGAACCATATTGGCAAAGAAATTCAAGAACAAGTTCTGGACTACTTTAGATACGCTGACAACGAATTGGAAAACATAACTGAAAAGGATATTTTGGATGACTTATCACCAAATCTTAAAGCAGACGTCTTGAATCATTTTTGTTCCTCCTCTCTTAGAAATATATACATATTTCGAGACATGTCAACGGGCTCCATGAATAGCGTTGTAAAGTTACTTGAACCTTACGTCGCTATTCCCGGAGAACATTTATCTCGAATAAACGAAGAGTCCGATTACATTTACATTTTAAAACGGGGTGCGGCTTCTTCAACAGATGATTCCGGAATGCATGAATTCCTCACATTCGGATCCGTCATTGGACATTATGTAACAGAGCCTGTTTACAAAAAATTTGGACTACCAGGAAAAGCCTTGCAGGTTAAAATACTTAAAGGTAAGGGATTTAAAGTCAAATCTGGAAGTCCATACATATCCATAGCAATCGGTAGAAGGCAATGCAGAGGTGAAATTCAAAAGACAAAAGTTTGGAGCGAAGATATTATAATGAAACTACAAGAAACCATAGGTGACACTGTTGTATTCTCGGTCAAGTGCTGGCAAAAAGGACAGGCTCATTTTGAACTTGGTACAACGTCTGTTCCTTTGAGAAAATGTAAGAAAAAAGGTAGTTTCCACATCTTGAGCTTCAAAGATTCACAAGGAAAAATCTGTGGAAGCTTACATGTCAACCTGTTCTACCGAGAGTTGTCACCAGAAGAGCTATCCACATCCCATGAATTGACGACTTTAGCTGTTTCATACTGCAATTTATACCGTGTAGAGAAATATAAGTTGGAAGACCTTCAAAAGTACTTTGAAATATCAAAGAGGCAAAATATATCCGATCGATTACAAGGTCCGTTTTTAGAGTTTCAGCACCAAGCTACCATGTCTGATAAAGAACTAATTGTACAAGGTTATAGAAGACCTTCTCGCCCGAGAAAATCTTATTTAATAAACGGGAATAATCTTGACAATGATGGAAACTTTTCTCTTCATTCGTCATTTAAGGAAACGAATGAGACGTCACAATCTGTAGAAATGACTATGGATAGACAAAGAACGAGGACATTACCTTCACGATATCGCAAAGCAATTTACCCTTCCGCGGATGAAAATGATCCAGAAAATATTCAAGAAGCTTCAACGCCCTCGCTATGGTCAGGATCAACAACAGTAAGAACAAATACAGTAGCTATATCGATGAAGACTACTACTTCTTCGGTCGAAGAGCAGGAATCACTTGATGGCATCAGTGAATACGACAAACATTGGGATAAAGTCGTTGATCTTAATGAAGAGACGAACGAAGTCGTGCGAAGACGAACTGTATTTTTCGAGTGGATGTAGACTAAAAGTAAAATTTAAAATTCAGCGTTGCCAGGATACCTGGGAAACGCGATCGCTTCACGAATATTATCTATTCCAGTGGCATAGCAAACTAATCTTTCAAACCCAAGTCCATAGCCAGCATGTGGAACGGATCCAAATCGACGTAAATCTAAGTACCACCAATAATCGTCAGGATTCAAATCCAATTCTTTCATCTTAGTCAAAAGAACGTCAAGTCGATCTTCTCTTTGACTGCCTCCTACTAGTTCACCTACACCAGGAACGAGTAAGTCCATTGCATTCACAGTCTCTCCTCCATCTTCATCATTGTCACGCATGTAAAATGCCTTAATTTTCTTCGGATAGTTGTAAACGAATGTGCAACTATTAAACTTTGTCTCCGCCAACCAACGTTCGTGTTCTGTAGCCAAGTCAGTTCCGAATTTGACGTCTGGAAATTGCCACTTGGATGGATCCTTGGCAATTTCTTCCTGTAAATATTCTATGGCTTCACGGTAAGAAACGCGAGTGAATGGTGTATTGACTACCTTGTCCAACCGTTCCTTCAACCCTTTATCATAAAAGTTATTAAAAAAGTCCAAATCTTCCGTGCATTTTTCCAATGTCTGTCCCACAACATATTTCAACATATTCTCCGCATTGTCCATAGCAGCATTTAAATCAGCAAATGCCATCTCAGGCTCCACCATGTTGAATTCTGCAAGATGACGGGTGGTTTGAGAGTTTTCAGCACGAAACGTTGGTCCAAACGTATAAATGTCTCCCAGCGCACAAGCGTGCGTTTCACCACCCAGCTGACCGCTTACGGTCAAGAAGGCAGGTTTGCCAAAAAAGTCTTGATTGTAATCCACAGAGTCCAGTTTGGTCTTTCCATCATCATCCATCTTCATGGGCAATTTGCTCACATTGTCAATATCAAGGGTAGTCACACGAAACATTTCACCGGCTCCTTCACAATCACTTGCTGTAATCAGTGGTGTTTGTACGTATACGAACCCACTTTGCTGAAAGAATGAATGGATGGCTCCAGCTAAAGTAGATCTAACTCTAGCAACTGCTGCAATAGTATTGGTCCTTGGACGTAAGTGAGCAATGGTTCTCAGATATTCTAGGGAATGTCTCTTTTTGGCAAGTGGGTAAGAGTCTGCGGGGCATGCACCAATGACACGTATGGATTGTGATGCAACTTCCACCGGTTGTTTGCCCTGTGAGGTAACAATCGTTCCAATGACTTGAACAGAGCATCCCGTCGTAAGTTTATCAATTTCTGTAGATGTTATTGGAATCATATGGAAAATGTAAGAATCGTATCTATGAGTGAGCAACTACCATGTTTCTCTAGTATATATATATATATATATATATAGATGTATATAAAGTTCGTACATCATGTCTCGTCGACATGAACACTAAAAAAAAAACAATCTAAGTAAGTACGTACCTGCCTTACTATCCTCGTCCAATTCATCAAAGGGCAAAACACATTGAATACCAGAGAGTGTGGAACCATCATTTACTTCCACAAATGCCAAGGTCTTTTGTTTACGTACAGTCCTGACCCAACCTTTAATGGCTACAGTTTCAGGAGAAGGAACTGCATCAATGGTTTTCACTCGTTTGATGATGTTAGTACTCGTATTAGTACTAGCACTAGTACTACTGCTCATGAACCATGACGATTGACGTCTGAAATTTTCTTGTGACGTTAGTTGCTGTTGCTTCTGTTGCTGTTGATAACTCAATGAGAAAGGGACATGACTTTGAAATGCAGAAACGAAGCAACCACGAAGACAGGAACGATGAGAACTTGAAACGAGGAACGATAAAGTGGCAATCATGCTTGCCCTAAAACACTTCATTTCTTTTTTTTTTTTACAATCAAGTTAAGATGTGAAATTCCTATTTCGTTATAATGATTTGAACCAAGATTTGTGTATCAAAACTAAAGAAATAGATATATGGTAGATGGTAGGCAATATAATGATCAATGATGCACATGTTTGTCGTAGTCATGCGTCGTTTTTCTGTTTCAAGATCGTCAGTGGTCGGTAAATTGGAACTCCCAAATCTTCGAGGTTTACTTGGTCGTTCGTTTCGCGCAATTTCTGATGCAGATTTATGTGTTCTCTTTCGTTCTCCACCAGAAAAAAAAAAAAAAGATTTCCGAAACACATATCCTGTGAGATACGTAGAATACCTACCTACCTAACTACCTACCTACCTAATCATAATAATAACAACAACAACAACAACAACAACAACAACAACATGAACAGAGCACTAGGAAGACTCTCCAATATTGCAGGTGTATCAGCAGTAGGGTTGGGTGCTGTGAATTTCTGTCTGTACAATGTAGATGGTGGAGAACGTGCCGTCATGTTTGATTCACTTCGAAATGGTATTTTGCCCCATGTGATCAATGAGGGAACTCACTTTTATATTCCTGGAATTCAACGTCCTCAAATCATTGAAGTTCGTACCAAACCTCGTGAAATTCCATCAGTCACTGGAACCAAGGATTTACAAATGGTGAATATTAAATTACGTGTTCTGTGGCGTCCCATCGTCGAAGAATTGCCTACCTTGTACCGAGAACTCGGAACTGACTTTGACGATCGTGTCCTACCGTCCATTGGGAATGAAGTATTGAAAAGTGTCGTTGCTCAGTACAATGCCGAAGAACTCTTGTCCAAACGTGCAGAAGTGTCTGCCAGGATCAAACAGGGACTTACAGAACGTGCCAAACATTTCCATTTGACATTGGACGATGTGGCCATTACGCACTTGACCTTTGGAAAAGAATTCATGAGAGCCATTGAAGCAAAGCAAGTTGCTTCTCAAGAGGCAGAAAGACAGCAATGGGTGGTGAAAAAGGCAGAACAAGAGCGTCAGGCGGTTGTCACAAGAGCTGAGGGAGAGAGTGAGGCTGCTGCCATCATTACGATGGCCATGGAGAAGACAGGTAATGCTATTATTGAAGTCAGAAGGATTGATGCAGCGAAGGAAATTGCTGCCAAATTGGCCAATTCTAGAAATATTACTTACTTGCCTGGAGGTAGTGGTAGTGGAGATTATGGTGGTGGACATGGTGGATCGTCTTCTCCTGGACTATTGTTGAACATTGACAAGTAATACTAGTACTTATAGTATTTACTTACTTACTTACTTACTTAGTCATTACTTTGGAAGATACTACTACTAGGGTCTTTATGTTTCAATGATTACAGTACTTCTATTATGTTTAGTGTGTTTTAGGAATGAATGAATGAATGAGTG
>Ga0213868_10004160_pt1 | contig 13281 bp, 11 predicted proteins | sample PICome_9_FD_160087 | JGI IMG/M metagenome (GOLD analysis project Ga0213868, IMG submission 160087) | Coastal seawater microbial communities near Pivers Island, North Carolina, United States - PICO127 | ecosystem: Environmental > Aquatic > Marine > Coastal | place: USA: North Carolina...
ACTGCAGTCAAAACCAACATTGCTTTTTGGTGGCCAATAGCAGTTAGACATTAACAACTCAATAGGATCTTTGCATGGAATATGCAATTCAAGTGGTCTTGTCCAATTCTGTTTTAACCAAAAATTAGGCATAACTTCAAGACTCATATAGTCGCACTGATCTTGAAGTTGCAATAATTTGTTAAAGCTCCCTTTGAAACCCTTGAATAAATCAGGATTCTTCTCAACAAGATTTTTGGAATTATACTTGTTACCACAAACATTCTGATACAAATGTGCTAATTCATAGAGCAAACTTGTACCCCCTGATTTGGCTACATGAAGATGTGCGAATAACTTATCCTTGTGCTGGCTCTCGTCAGTTTCATCTGGTGGTGTATCATTATCTTTACTATTTGACGATGATAGCTCCGATAAAGAATTCAAATCAGATTGAGAGGAGGGTCTTGAATAGTAAATATAATACAAGGAACCAGCAACGGAAACAAGTGACATTAAGATTGCTACAGGTAGCGGGTTCTACTGTCTATTGTTCAAAGATCAAAGACACAAGACCGACTGTTGAGACGGTTGACCGTTACTCATAGTGGTTAGAGGTTAGGAAAGTTTCGACTCTTGTGACAGATGCGGAGAAATTTTTCGGGATTTTCTCGGAAAGAAAACAGCTCATTATTTTTCATTGAGATCATTGCTAGCCACGAACACATTTCAAAGAGTTAGTATCAAGATTTGTTTTTATTTCCCTGATCGATACAGAATAAAATGACTAAAGTAACTGCTGCACAAAGTAAAAGCGACCCATGGCCAGAAGCTGATGCATCCAGGAGTGTTTTAAGAAAAATAGGGGACAGCTTGTTTATGAGTTACATGGGAAAGGTTCTCGAGAAAGGGGCGACTCTTCATAAGGAACGACTTGAATACAAAAAACTAATTGAGAGTGGTACTGAAGAATCAGTTGAAGCACCGGATGAGCTTTGTCAAGCTGATCTGTACACTGTTCCAGATGATATGAAAGCTGCTATTTTACACCAAAAATTTCGGATGTTATCTGATAAGCACCACGAGAGGGTTCTTACTAAATCGAAGGAACACGAAAAGAGTATTCCTTTGAATATGGAACAGAATAGAAAAATGAAACGGCAGGCATTCATTTGGGTTCTTTGGGAGCTGAGCCAGCCAACCTACATATATGCAGGATTTTGGCAACTTGTAACAGTATTGGTTCAAGCTTTGTCTCCTTTAGCAGTCCGTCATTTGCTCCGTTTGATTGAGGATAATCCAAATGGATCAATATTTCAAGCTGGAATAGGATTTGCTATTTTGCTGTTTCTCTTTTCCATTGTTGACGGGCTTGCACAGGAGCGAACTAAATTTCTAAGTTTCAAATCAGGCATCACAATTAAGTCAGCGGTGACAGCTGCTATTTATCATCACAATCTCAACCTAAGTTCAAAAGGTAAATCAAACTTAATGAGTGGAGAAACAACAACGCTAGTGAGCATTGATTGTCAGAAACTGTTTGAAGTGATGCAAGAGGGTCATTTGCTTTGGAGTTTACCTGTGTCAATGACAATCGTCACAGTTCTCCTATTAATCATTACAGGTCCCGCAAGTTTAGTTGGTATGGCCAGCATGTTTTTAATGGTTCCTCTGGTGAAAAAAGTTATCATGAGAATGATAGCCATAAGACACAGGAGGGCCAAATTTACAGACAAAAGAGTGGAGACGACGACAGCTATGCTCCAAGCAATTCGTTTTTGTAAACTCAACCATTACGAGCAAAAATTTCTTGATAGAGTTCTTGCAGCTCGAAAGGAGGAATTGGTATGGGTAAGGAAAGAGCTGTCCATGGTTGGACTTACTATGGCCATGACCGTCCTCACACCCGTAATTGCGTGTGCCTGTACATTTATCACGTTCGCTTTGATGAAAGAGGGGAATATTTTGACCTCGTCAGACACGTTCACGACATTGGTACTATTCTCTGTTCTTAGATTTCCAATCAATTACGCAGGTAAATTGATGGGAAAAGCTGCACAAGGTTTAGAGGCGTGTCAAAGGATATCTGAATTTTTAAATCGAGACTCCTCGGAATCAACTGGAAAGCCATCAGAACTCATCGAAGGCACACCAACGGATGCACCTGTATTAGAAGTACAAGATGGACACTTTGTGGTAGGGGATTACGCAGAAGAAGATATGGAAGGAGAAGAATCGCTAAACAAATCCGCATTCCATTTGAATAACATTAACTTTTCGTTGAAACGGGGTGAGACTCTAGCCGTGGTTGGGCCAGTTGGCGCTGGAAAATCAACATTACTGAATGCTTTGATCGGTGATATTTGGATTGATCCCAAATCAATCATAAGCATGACTGGAAACATGGCGTACGCCAGTCAAACGCCTTTTATCTTAAATGCCAGCGTTCGAGATAACATTTTATTTGGTCTTGATTTTGATGAAAAACGATACAAACAAGTTCTCGAGGCTTGCAATCTCGCGCCAGATCTAAACCAGCTTCCAGCTGGAGATATGACAGAAATCGGCGAGAGAGGAGTTACCTTGTCCGGTGGCCAAAAAGCAAGAATGAGTATTGCACGATGTGTATACTCACAACCTACTATTGCTTTATTTGATGATGTGCTGAGTGCATTAGATGCTAAAACTGGAAAGTTTATCTTTGAGCAGTTATTTGATTCTTCTTCAGAAAAGAACAGCATATTATCAAAGACTGCAATCGTCCTTGTCACTCATGCTGCACATTTTTTAAGTAGAGTAGACAAAATTCTCGTTCTTTCCAAAGGAAATTCTATCTTTGTTGGATCTTGGGAAGAGCTGAAGAACAAGGAGTTAAAAGACTCATTGGCAAATGACGCAATAAGAAGCATTCGCTCCTCACTACAAGAAAAAAATGACAATACATTATCTAAAGTACGGGATGCACTGGCAACTGTGGACGGAAACGAGAAAAACGAAAAGAATGCTGAGGGTTCCATCATGACTGCTGAAGAACGTGAATTTGGACTAACAGATTTGCGAACATGGTTTAAATGGTTTTCATATGCTGGTGGTATTACTTTTACCACTGTAACAATTCTATCGTTGGTCGTTGATCGTGGCTTTTATGTTGTAAATGAATGGTGGCTGTCAACATGGACTGCTGCGACATCTGAACCTATTACACGCTTAGGCATTACACTAAGACCCCAAACTGATGGTCGATTGGCTCAAATCGAATTTGTCAAAGCTTACGTAATAATTTTATCAATATCATTCCTAGGGACACTGCTACGCTCTCAGTGGATAATTCAAGGCGGCGGCAAGTGCGCTGAAAAACTGTTCCATGACATGATAACGCGAGTGGTTCGTTCGCCCATGTCATACTTCGGTAAGAACACCATTATTACATTTAATCTCATCTCTTGAATGGCTGCTCACCCCACTGTTTGCTTTTCAACATAACTTTAGAAACAACTCCAATAGGAAGAATCTTGAATCGTTTAACATATGATGTGGAAATCATAGACATCTCTCTTTCCACAATAATGACCATATTGATGGTCTCGACGGGTTGGTTCGTTACCGGTATTGTTCTCCAGATCACAATTCTCCCTTGGAATATATGCGTCTTAGTCCCTATCACTGTAATATATTGGCTCATTCTACTTTACTACCGAAAGACTGCTGTGGATCTTCAAAGACTTGATGCCGTCTCTCGCTCTCCTGTTCAATCTCGTTTATCGGAAGCGATTGATGGAAGCACAATTATTAAAGTGTTCGGTCGAATAGATTATTTTGAGAATATGTTTAGGGAATCTTTGGATGGGAACACTTCAGCTATGTTGAATTTTATGGCAGCGCAGCGATATTTGGGCTCACGATTTCAGGTTTTGGGTTCTTTCTTAGTTCTGTTTGCGGCAACGTTTGTGGTTTCGTACAATGATAAATTGCAACTAGAAACTGGGCTTATCGCAATGTTAGTCATATGGACATCGAACTTTACAATCACTCTAAGCTTCTTCTCACAAGCGGTTTCTGAGTCTGAAGCCTACTTAACGTCTGTCGAACGTGCTCGTGATATGGCTGAGCTACCACAAGAAAGTGAGTACGAGACGATTGATGATTATGAAGTCCCATCTGATTGGCCTAGAGAGGGTAATCTACAATTTAATGACGTATGTTTACGCTACCGACCCGGCCTTCCTTTAGCTTTAAACAAATTATCATTCACAGCTAATGCAGGCGAGCGCGTTGGAATTGTTGGACGGACAGGTGCAGGTAAGAGCACTATTGCTGTAGCTTTGTTCAGACTAACGGAACTTAGCAGCGGTATGATTACATTGGATGGACACGACTTGTCAAAGCTTGGACTTTCAGACGTTAGAGGTCGCCAAAATGGAATGCTGATCATCCCTCAAGATCCAATTTTGTTTTCTGGGACCTTACGAGAATGCCTGGATCCTTGGTCATTAAGTAGTGATGATGACATAATCGAAGCGCTTGCGATGGTGAAGGTTGCCGATGCCCGCAAACGTGGAAAGGATGCTCTTAATGATTTTGTAGATGAAGGGGGGCGTAACTACAGTGTAGGAGAAAGGCAACTTATCTGCCTCGCAAGGGCAATGCTTGCCAAGCCAAAGGTACTCGTCTTAGACGAGGCAACGGCTTCCATAGATCGCGAAAGTGATGCGTTCATTCAAGACATGATAAGAAAAAGATTTCAAGGGACAACTATTTTGACCATTGCCCATAGACTAGATACGATAATGGATTATGACTCTGTTATAGTTATGGATGGTGGGAAGGCTGCTGAAGTTGGAACTCCAAAGGAGTTATTGGAAATACCAGATGGACTTTTCACCCGTTTAGTTGATTCAACCGGTCGAGAGAGTGCAATTGCTCTTCGTAAAATGGTGAAGTAAATCAATTCTATTATAATGTGCGCATGTGACTGACTGGTATACAATATTTATTATCATAATTGTAGTGCCGTGTTCTGGGGAAGGAAATGTGAGATGTCAAATGTCATATCCAATCCCCTTCACGTAATTTTTTTGGCAGATACACTTCAGTCACATATTGAAATCCGAAACTGCTCAGTGCCTGAATCTCTGCTTTCTTTTTAGTCTTGACCATTATCTCCAATTCTTTCATCCATTCTTTATTCTTCATGATAAACTCCTCTTTCAGTAGCTCTTTACCAGTTTTGATATCGCTTTCTGTCATATCCAAGCGACATTGTTCTAGAGGTACGCGAGAGTTGAAGAAAATGAGAAAACACAATCGTATGGGAATGTATACTATAGATCATGATAATCAATCTTACCCGGAAGATCAAATTTGTCCAAATCACTAGGACGCAAACCAAGCCATTTAATATCAGGTGTAGTTAAACTTGCACTATCATATGACATATTCTTACTACCACTCATGTACACCGACAAAATTTTGAGACCATAAGGATCACTATCGACGAGGCCTAATACCGGAAGGTGAAGTTCGCTGTGCAATCTTGAAAGAAACATACGCGTAGCCACATCAGGTTGACCTTTTGCAGTAATGACAATACATGGATATTTGTTGTAGAATCGATCTTCAGCCATTCTCATGTACGCAGCTTCTTTTTCCACCAACAATATGAATTCAGCATCAGAGGTAATGTTCGTAATTTTATCAATGTAAGGTGGAATTGCCTTTCCACCAACACCCATCTTGGTACAATCGATAAAATCTCCATCTTCCACAAAGGTAATCCGGCCTACGACCAGACCTTTATCGGAAGCTACAACATGTAGGTTTGATCTAGTACATCCAACCATAGTTGCGACGTCATCAAGGACTCCATCCGATTCTGCTTGATCGACGAAAAGTTTGACATCGGTATAGAATAAATCACGCTTGGTGATATGAATATTCTTCATCAAGACAGAGTGAATCAGTTGCATGACTCTAGTTGTGATGGCACTTTTTCGAGCCTCTTTCACATTTAGAAAACTTCGTGTGCCCTTCTTTTCCCCTAAAACAATACGGTCTAGTTCCGGTACATATATTTGATTGGTAGACGTTCTCGATGGTATTTCTAATACAAATCCTTTTTTATTCAAAACTTGTTTTGCTATATCCATAGCGATGCCTTCAATCCCTTCGATTACTTCCGTGGTTGACATTTCGGTCACTTCAACAATTGATTTTCCGCGTAACGATTCAATCGCCTCATCATTTGAATGAATGGACTTCTTTGGTTGCTGAGCTTTTATTTTGAGTTCTTCATGAAGTTTCTTGCATTTTTTCAAGACAATCGGTGCATCGTCGGCAATTGTGACTATCTTTCTGCCGGATGATGTAATGTTTACTGGATCAGCAATTTCTACCTGCGACTTAGCTCTCTTTGCTTTTGGTGGCATTCTACGAGTAAAAACAAGAATACTTTCCTGTTTGTCTACTGAATTAAATCATATCACATGCTGAGATTGCTGCTGCTTGTTGCTTGTTGATTTGTTTTTTGCGTTTTGTGGTGCTTTGTTAGTACACCTATGCACAACCGGACCCATAATTGATTCATTCCTTCACATTCTCTAAACATTGAAATATCAAATATAGAACAGTATTCAACCGCTACAAGTAATACTTATACATGCATTCATAAGGTTTGACTTCTTTTCAGTGATCTTTATGTTCTAATTTTATTTAAAAAAAGATATATATTGTTTTTATTTTCTTTTTAAACGGATTCCAACTCAAGCGAAGATCCCATTCCCATGTTCATACCATCGTATTGTTCAATAGCCTTCTTAGCGCTTTCAATATCTGCGAATGTAACCTTTCCCATAAGTATTGGGAAATCTTCCGACTCTGTGCATTCAAATTCTACAACTTCTCCTAATGCCTCCAAAGTCATTCTGCAACCCATCTCACCCATGTTCGCTGGGAATCCCTTAAACGTAATTGTAGGCGTAGTGGCTTCTTTCTTGGCATTCAATGCGTCCTCAACATTCTTTAACAAACGTTTGTAATCCTTTCCATACCTTTGTTTCGCAATCTCACGATTGTTCATGTATTCCGCAACAACATTCTGAGCATTATGATCTCCTTTCTCCTTGAGCTTCTCATACAATTCAGCAAACTTGGGTTTTTCCCAAAGAGCCTCTTCAAATTTCGATGAGTACTTGGCAGGCTTTTGCTTCTTCGCAGCTCCGTTTCCCTTCTGACTGCGCATACGTACTTCTACGAGCATAAGCTTGAGGTCCATTTCATTCATATCAGGTGATCCACGTACACCAGAACGAATCAATTCTTCTTCTACTTCTTCGTATGTGAGGGGTTGAACTGCGTTGAATGCCTCTGCAACTGCAGGATCCTTGTAATCGAGAGCCATTGAAAGGGCGGTGGAGGTGGTAACGGACGGAAGGGGGATGGGAGCAAAGGCATGTGTCATGTTGGTGGTCATGGCCATGGCAAGGGAAAAGGTAATAAGGCGAACCATTTGTATATAGTATTTGAAATCAAGTAATGGAAAGAAGAAAATACACAAACTAATGAGTTGGTGATGTGTAAGTTTGTATTTCTTCTTTTGAAATCGGTTGGACTTGGGACTCTGAATGACGTAGATAGAGAGAAGGATATCGAGCTATCGTACGATGATGAGGATATGCATATGGGAATGCTAAACTAAAGTTAGGAAGGGCATTTTGGGGGGTTTAGAAAAAAATGAAACCACGGCTGCTGTTTGGGACATGACTAGTTACAAAGATACCGGTAATGAACTTCAAAACCAACGGTCTCCTCTCTTTCGCTGAGCATCTTTTTTCAATTTTCGACACACACAACGAGAGACCACACACACATTTTTCAAAGTAGGCTACGAAACCTTTCTGAGAAGAGAATACCAATTTCTTTCCTTCTTTCCAAAAATGACATCAAGAGTACAAGACGTCAATCCAAATGCTGAAATTGTATCGAAAGCAGCAGCTCGCTCAGTGAACGTGGCAGCAGCAGCTGGTCTTCAATCCGTCCTCAAGACAAACCTTGGGCCAAGGGGGACTTTGAAAATGCTCGTGGGAGGAGCGGGGCAAATCAAACTCACCAAAGATGGAAATGTGCTCTTACATGAAATGCAGATTCAGCATCCTACTGCTGTTATGATTGCTAGAACTGCCACAGCTCAGGTATGTAATTTGTCTAACATAAAAACAAACCATGAAATCAAACGAATCAATCGATTTCTAAGTTTTGATCCATCGTATACGATTTCAAAATCATGCGACTCACACAAAAATTCAAATCAATCATTAATTTCTCAATCTTTTGTATATAGGACGATGTCACAGGAGATGGAACTACCACAACAGTACTCATGTGCGGTGAATTACTACGTCAAGCGGAACGATACACCTCCGAAGGCCTTCATCCACGTGTGATTACCGATGGATACGATATTGCACGTGATGCGGCTCTGAAATTTTTAGATGAATTTAAAGTACCAGTAGCACCAATGGTAGATGGGAAATATGATCGAGAACTATTGACTTGTATCGTATCTACATCTCTCAAAACGAAATTAGATCATGAACTTGCAGATGGAATGACAAATGCCATTGTGGATGCTGTGCAGTGTATTGCACCTAATGACCCTGATGTTCCTCTTGATTTGAATATGATTGAAATTATGGAAATGCATCGGAAGATGGGAACGGATTCAAGATTTGTCAATGGACTTGTTTTGGATCATGGTGGGAGACATCCTGATATGCCATCTGTATTGAAAAATTGTCACATTATGACTTGTAATGTCACATTTGAATACGAAAAAACTGAAGTACAAAGTGGATTCTTTTACAGTAGTGCTGAAGAAAGAGAAAAATTGGTAGAGAGTGAAAGGAAATGGTTGGATGAGAGATGCAAGGCTGTCATTGATTTCAAAAGAAGTGTTTGTAAGGACGGAGAGGTGAGTTTGACATGATTTGAAACTACTTCTTTATATCCGCATGGAATAAGCTTCCGCTCAACTTATTTTTTGATCATATCATTCATTTTTACAGAGTTTTGTCATGATCAATCAAAAGGGTATTGATGCTCTTTGTCTTGACATTTTCGCAAAGGAAGGAATCCTGTGTCTGAGACGTGCCAAGCGTAGAAATATGGAAAGGTTGACTCTGGCATGTGGTGGATCACCCATTCATTCGATTGAAGATATGGATGTATCACAACTTGGTTTCGCAGGAAAAGTCAGCGAGGTCACTCTCGGAGATGATAAATTTACGTTCGTTGAAGAATGCAAGACCCCAAAGAGTTGTACGCTTCTACTACAGGGTCCAAATACTCACACTATTGCTCAAATCAAGGATGCCGTCCGAGATGGACTTCGTGCAGCGAAAAATGCAATCGAGGATAAGGCTGTTGTTCCTGGAGCTGGGGCATTTGAACTTGCCACCTCCATGTACCTACGCGATGTAACTGCAAAGGCTACCAAAGGCAGAGCAAAGATTGGAGTACAAGCATTCGCAGAAGCTCTGTTAGTAGTACCAAAGACTTTAGCTGAGAATTCAGGCTTTGATGTGCAAGAATCGATTTTAAAGCTCACAGATGAGCGCGAAGACAGTGGACTAGCCGTAGGACTGGATTGCTTCACAGGGGAGCCTATGATCCCCTCTGATGAGGGCATCTGGGACAATGTTCGCGTCAAGAGACAATGTTTGTACCTGTCTACAGTATTGGCTAACCAACTACTTCTCGTAGATGAGGTCATGAAGGCTGGCAAGCAGATGGGAAAGAAACCAGCAATGGATGACGATCCCAATGATCCTATGATGGGCGTGTAAATTCTGAACCATTTTTTTTGCTATTCAAAAATATCTGTTTTCATTCCCATAACATTCTAACCTGATGTTACTTTAGTATTTTTTTGCGTTTACCTTTGCTTCACATAAAACCGTCATTTAGATACATACCAAAGTGAAAAAAGAAAAGTGATGATTGGCAACACTGGTATCACTCAGCTAAATTAGTGGACATGATCACAATTTCTCATCCTCATTTTTCATTGGTTGTGCTTCATGCTTCATTTTCATGTCGAAAAGTCAATGTGACAGCTGACCCACAAGGTTTGCATAGAACGAACAAGAACAAAACTCGCGATACTTTCTTGAACATGATTTGCATTGTACTTTACTTGTTAATGATACCCAGAATATCGTCATTCGTTCTTTATTCAAACCAATTCCATGTACACCACAAGACGTTGCAATCTCATCAAATTCATGTTGCATCCTCATCCAGCGTTGAACCGAATATATTGTATAATTCAGAAAATGTAATTGCTATTGAAAAACCAGTCAACATTTCATATCATGACGATGAATCGGAGGAAGGAATCCTTTCGTACGTGCGACGGTTGCAAAAAGAGAAAGTTTTCCCGTACGATGGCAGAATCTACGGTGTTCATCGTTTAGATCGTGTCACATCGGGTATACTTCTTTTTGCAAAATCGAGTGATATGGCTGGACTGCTATCAACGGCGTTCATGGAAAAGATGGTGACAAAGTATTACGTAGCATTATCAAGTAAAAAGCCAAAGCAAAAGAAACAAGGTTGGGTAAGGGGTGATATGATAGCCTCAAGGAGAAAATCATGGAAATTGACAAAAACCCAAAACAATCCAGCAGTCACAAGATTTTACACAGCAGGTCTTGGAAAATGTAATTTGGAGGATTGGGATTGTGGTGATGAAACATTGGAAGATGCGTCATCCACTGAAAATCCACATTATCCAAGAACTGCATTATTATTTCAACCACACACTGGAAAAACTCATCAACTAAGAGTTGCTGCAAAGAGTCTTGGTTTGCCTATTCTGGGGGATCCTATCTATAGTGATGGAACAGATTGCAAACAGAACCGAAGGACTTATCTTCACGCATTAGCTCTTCATGTTCGAATTGGAGATGAGGACATAGCAATATACAACCCACCTACCACATGGTTTCATAATAATAATGGAATAGGTGATGTTGTCACAGAGATGATGAGAAAACATTGTGACAATGAGAAAATATGTTCGTTAATATAAATATCGCCTAAAGCAATGTTTCCTAATTAAATATGTATGTTCACATCAATGGAATTATCGTGCATGTATCTGAATATTCCTATTTTTATTTGAAATCCAATTCTTTCCTTCATGAGAAGATCATCGACTCTTATCTAGGGCTTCAAAGTGGTCTCTTCTTTCTTCACTGCGGTTTCCTTTTGCTCCTCATGCTTAGTGATTGGTACAGTTTCATCCGAAGCCGCAATTGCGTTCACAGGGATCTTGCGACTTTCGATAAGCGATTCGGCATTTCGTGGGGCTGATACAACAAGAGTCGTTCCAACCATGTCTGCCTTGAGTTCATCTAACACGATGGTTGGATCTAAAGAGAAATTCTGCTGGAACATTGATGACATTGATGAGCCTTCTTTCTCTTCCTTGTGATGACCTTTGATAGAAAGCATGCGACCGCTACCTCGAATACCTACATCAATTTCATCTGGTTTGTACCCAGGGACGTCAATCTTCACTTCAAACTTTTCATGGTTATGAGTGACTTCGTACTTAGGGCTAGCGCGATAGAAGGTCATGGCTCTATCATCTCCCATAGTACCCTCAAGCTCCTTTAACTGCTTCTCCATCATGCTTGATGGCCAATCACGTTCGAAGAGTTCATCCATGTCCCGGAGATACTTATCAAAGTTCAACGAAAAACGAGGAGATAGCAACGAGAACCCTTCCGCCATCGAAACAAGCAGTGGAATAACTGTAATATTAGAAAGCTTCATTTTTAACTAAGAATGATTGAATTGGTCGTAGATGAAAGAGAAGTCTCAATGAGATATTGATGTTTGTTGTTAGCGTTTATCCGATACGGATGCTGGTATGAAATTTCGATTGTATTGATTTTATGACAACATTCGATTCTCATTTGTTTGACATTAGGTTCTCTTTCCTCTTTCTTGGATTTTCGTGGAGTCTCAGAGATTTGATTATCACTCTCTCTTCAACTTCACAGAGGTTCGTTTTTCGTTTTACTGTGTGTGATCTGTTGTGTTCGCTTTTCATTTTTTGGGGCTTCTAAGAATTCTAACGTACGTTCGGAGCTGTCTAATTTGATACAGCCCTACTCAGCCCTTCCAGTTCTCTCTATCCGATAGGGATCCTTGAGAACAGTTCCACCATCCACCATCTATCTGCACACCACACACAACCACAGCCACGCACCACATACCATCCCAACGAAGAGAGATACCACCTACCACCACCCACTATTTATTACCCACACTAATCCGCAGTATTACACAATAAATAATCAACCTATTCTTGGTTGCCCAGATAAAATCACTCGTAAACATGATAATATGAAGATTTTTAATACACGACTGGTTAGTATCATGAATTCATGAATGTCACTTGTTGCGGAAGGTAAGAAGATATAATGATTGCGAATCAATTTATTTTTGGTCTGCATATGGTACATCACTTTCACATTATATAAAATTGCCAATGATTCTAAAATAAAGTTTGAGATCATGAGATCAAAGTTCACTTTGTTCTACGATTGACAACATTTCGCGTGAGGCATTTTATTGGTTCACGAAAGAAGTCTTTGCCAAAATTCGAAAATCTAACTTTTTTATTTCATTGTAATATATTTTAAGAAAAGAAACACGAAATTGAGGTATAGATGTGGAATCGATCTACAAAGCTTCAAAGACGTCTAGAAGAACTCGTGTCGATTAAAACACGAGGAACGACCATATCCACTGAGCTACAATGACCAAGCAATGTATGAAGTCAAATGTTATCAAGATCTTGTATGACTATCATCTTAGATTTGGTATTCTTTGCACGCACGAAAAAGTTACCTCCTGTGTCCTGTGGAAAACGTTACAAGTACGAAGTACTACCCTCCCTTTTTTTCTCACCAACTCGCCGACCGACGACGAAGAACGCAATTTCTCATAAAGATTGAACATTAACAAACCATAATCACCATCTAGTTACGTCTGAAACTACTTCATCATTCAAATATAATCTGTAAACCAGCACATCCATCAATATTTGCAAAAGGAAGCAGACAATTAGCTTCTTTGATCATTGATATTTGAGTGAACCTTCCAAATGGCATCAAAGATTTCCCAATGTGCTATACAATCAAGAAAAGTAAATAAGATGAACTTATTCGCTCTTTTTTTATGACGATTTGATATATAACAAGTGTCTGCGGTGACCGAGAACCGTAGTTCTTT
>Ga0213868_10004162_pt1 | contig 13280 bp, 13 predicted proteins | sample PICome_9_FD_160087 | JGI IMG/M metagenome (GOLD analysis project Ga0213868, IMG submission 160087) | Coastal seawater microbial communities near Pivers Island, North Carolina, United States - PICO127 | ecosystem: Environmental > Aquatic > Marine > Coastal | place: USA: North Carolina...
ACTACCCTGGGTCACCTCTGCCAATACCTTACCCGTGGCCGGGTTTTGCGTGGTGAAGGTTTTGCCGGGGGCGGTGAACTGGCCGTTGATCCAATGACCAAAGGGTGCATGAGCAGCGATCCATTCCATCGCCTCGGCACTGGATTCAGGGGCGGGGCCGTAGGACATGGTGTTGAAAATTTCTTTTACGGTCATGGCATCACCCGATTGCATGGCGGTTGGCGGCGGAATAGGCGCCGGTGACGTGGTGTTCCAGCTGGCGTTCGATATCGCCCAGCAGTGAGGACGCGCCAAAGCGGAACAGGTCAGGTTGCACCCACGGCAGGCCCAGCTCATCCCGCATCATCGACAGGTAAACCAGAGCATCCTTGGCCTTGGAAATACCACCTGCGGGTTTGTAGCCGACCTTGATGCCAGTGCGATCCTGATAGTCGCGGATCGCGCGGATCATGGTCAGCGTCACGGGAAGGGTAGCATTCACCGGTTCTTTGCCGGTTGAAGTCTTGATAAAATCGGCACCCGCCATCATGCACACCAGCGAGGCGCGGGCGACGTTGCGCAAGGTGCCGAGTTCGCCTGTCGCCAAAATGGCTTTGACATGGGCATCGCCGCAGGCGGCGCGCATGGCGGCCATTTCATCATAGAGCGCTTGCCAGTTTTGGGTCAGCACATGGCGGCGAGAAATGACGATATCGATTTCGCGCGCGCCTGCGGCCACGCTTTCGCCAATCTCGGCCAGTCGCAGATGCAAGGGCGACAGGCCTGCGGGGAAGCCGGTGGACACGGCGGCGACCGGGATACCCGACCCTTCAAGGGCGCGCACGGCGGTTTCGACCATGTCGTGATAAACGCAGACAGCGCCCACAGTCAGCCCTTCCATCCCAAGCGCTGCCAGCAGGTCGGGGCGAACGGGTTGGCGGGCCTTGATGCACAGGCGCTGTACGCGTCCTGCCGTGTCATCGCCCGACAAGGTGGTCAGGTCGATGCAAGACACAGCCTTGCACAGCCACGCCGCCTGATAGTCTTTTTTCACCGAACGGCGGCCTGGCAATGTGGCCGCGCGGCGTTCGATTGCGGAGGTATTGGCCTGCACGGATGCGACCCAATCCAGATCCAGCGGCATACCAGGGTTACGGGCATGGGTTAACTGGGGGAGGTTTTGGGTCACCTCGCCTTGCAAGGCTGTCTGTGTGCTGTCGGTTTGCAAAGCAACCTCCGCTATAGTGGCTCTTGGAACCGTGGCACGGAGGATTGCGGCTGGCAAGAGCGCCGCGCGGTCACAAGGATCAAAGTTTGACCAATAGGTCAGGTTTAATGCTCTGAGGGGGCAGGTACAGGCTTTGGCGTAACGCGGGTCATCACAGGCTGCACTTCGTGAGCTTCATCCTCAAATGTGGCCCAGCCCCGATCTGTGCCAGTATCGGGCAGGTCGCTTTCGTTGCCAAAGCGGTGCATATGCGCCTTGGCGATGAAATTGGCGGTGATGGGTGCTGTCAGCAACAAGAACATGGTGATTAGCAGCTCGTGCCAGCTGAGTGTGTCGCGCATGATCCAGAAGTACAGCATTGATGCGATCAAAACACCGCCTACGCCCAAGGTTGTGGCCTTGGTCGGCGCATGCAGTCGGCACATGGTATCGGGCAGCTTGATCAGGCCAATGCTGCCGACAAGGCCGAAAATGCCGGCGCTGACCAGCAAGAGCGAGATAACGATTTCTGCGATCTGTTCCATGCTTGCCCCTTATTCGATGATGTCGCCGCGCAAGATAAACTTGCAATAGGCTACGGTAGACACAAACCCGGTCATGGCGAACAGCAAAGCTGCCTCAAAATAGACGCCGGAATGTGTGGTGATGCCGTAAAGGACAAGGAGTGCGATGATGTTGATGACCATTGTATCAAGTGCCAACACGCGATCTACCACGCCGGGGGCGCGGAAAATTCGGTAAAGGTTGAACAAAAGGCCAAGTCCAAAGCAGCCAAAAGCAAAGATCAGTGCATATTGGATCATTCGAAAATCCTCATCAATCGGGCCTCATAGCGGGATTTGATTTCATCGCGCACCTCATCTGGGTTGGGCGCGTGGAGGCAGTGGATTAGCAGCGCGCGGCCATCGCCCGACATATCGGCGGTGACGGTGCCGGGGGTCATGGTGATGGTGCCAGCCAGAACTGTAATCGCCTCGGGGGTGCGCAAGTCAAGTGGGACTGTGATCCATGCCGGTTTCAGCTGGCTGTTGGGTTTTAACAAGACAATCGCGGCGACGATGACGTTGGATTTCACGATGTCATACATCACGATCAGCACATAACCGATGATCGCCAGCGGATTGCGCAAGGTCGGGCGGTCAGGCCAATAAGGCGCGGTCATCAGCGGGATAATGGTGCCAAGGATTACCGCAAGAACCAGCGACCCAAGTTTGAGGTGATTGACCAGCAGCATCCATGTGATGATCAAAAGCAAGGTCAGGTAGGGGTGCGGAAAGAGTTTGCGCAGCATCGGCTTACTCCTTTGCCGTGGGAAGGACGGCGTTGATATAAGCCGCGCGGTCAAACAGCTCGGCGCTGGTATCGGCCAGCCAATCGGTGACGGGGCCAGCCAGAATGGTCAAGGCGGCGAGGGCCAAAAGCAAGACAAACACCACGGTAAAGGCCAGCGGTTCGGCTTTGCCTTCGGGGCGGGTCTGGGTGGTTGTTGTGGCATGGGCCTTCCAGAACACTTGCGACCCTGCGCGGGAAAAGCCGATGATGGTGATAAGCGATGTCACAAGGATCGCGGTCCAGATTACGGCCATATCGGCGCCGCGCGTGGCATCAAGCACCAGAAGTTTACCCAAGAACCCTGATAAAGGCGGCATCCCCGCCATGGCAATCGCTCCGCCAAAGAACAAGGCCGCGATCAGCCCGTGTTGGCCGAAAGGTGGGGCGGCGGCGCGCAGGCTGTCATTGCCGCGACGATCCTGAACCAGATCGACGACCAAAAACAAAATGGCCGTGGCAAGTGTGGAATGCACCAGATAATAGAACGCCGCCGTCAACGCATCCGGCGTGAATTGCGCCACCGCGATGAACAAGGTGCCCATGGAGCCGATGGCCGCAAAGGCCACCATCCGCGCCAGCCCCGTGGCCCCCATCACCCCAATCGCACCGACAATCAGGGTAAAGATGGCGGCAGGCAGCAAAATATCGGCAAACAGCAGGCCAGTAGAGGGCGTATCGGGTGGAAAGATCAGGGTATAGACGCGGATCACGGCATAGGCACCGACCTTGGTCATTACCGCGAACAGGGCCGCCACCGGACCGGGGGCAAAGCTGTAGGTCGCAGGCAGCCAGAATTGCAGCGGCACCAGCGCGCCTTTGACCGCAAAAACCAGCAAAAGCAGCACCGCGCCAACGCGCATCAAGGCGGCATCGCCTGCCGGAAGCTCGGCTACCTTTACCGCCAGATCGGCCATGTTCAGCGTGCCTGTGACCGAATAGATCGACGCTAGAGCGAACAAAAACAGAGTAGAGCCGACAAGGTTATAGGCCACATATTGCACGCCGGCCTTCAGCCGGTTTGCACCGCCGCCATGGATCATCAACCCGTAGCTTGCGATCAGAAGCACCTCAAAGAACACGAACAGGTTGAACGCATCGCCGGTCAGAAACGCGCCGCAGATGCCCATTAACTGAAACTGAAACAATGCGTGAAAATGCTTGCCGCGCGCATCCCAACCCGAGCTGATGGCATAAAGCTGGACCAATAGGGCAAGCACGGCTGTCAGGGCGATCATCATCGCAGACAAGCGGTCCAGCACCAAAACGATGCCAAAGGGCGCGGGCCAATTGCCAAGGAAATAAACCTCGGGCGGGTTTGTAGACGCGGTGTAGAGCAAGACCAGTGAAATCGCTGTCAGAACGGCGGTGCCAGCAGTGGAAAAGATGCGCTGCAACGACAGGTCATGCCGCATCACCAACACGATAAAGGGTGCCAGAAGGGCGGGCAAAATAACCGGGGCGATGATCCAATGGTTCATTTTGTGCCCTCCTGTGGCAAGGCGGGCTTTGGCGAAGTGGGCTCGAGCGCGGTGTCTTCTTCCATGCCGATACGGTCATCGCCGGTTTCCAAGAACGCCCCCAAGGCCATCATCACGATCAGCGCGGTCATGCCAAAGCTGATAACGATTGCCGTTAGTACCAAAGCTTGGGTCAGCGGATCGGTATAGCCCGCTGCATCTTTTGTAATGATTGCAGGAAGACCAATTGCCAAACGACCCGAGGCAAAGATGAACACGTTCACCGCGTAGGACAGCATCGCAAGGCCGACGATCACCGGAAAAGTTCGCTTGCGCAGGGTCAGGTAAACCCCACATGCAGTCATTAGCCCAACGGCAGAGGCGACAAGAAGTTCCATATCAGCGCGCCCCCTCGGTTGCCGGTGTGCCAGTGTCTTCATCGGGCTGAACATCAAAGGGCTCAACGTTCACCGTTTCACCTGCCCGAATTGCGATCCGGCTGATCGAGGCCAAGGCCAGCATTACCGCGCCAACGACGGTCAGGAACACCCCAAGGTCAAAGATCGCGGCGGTGGCGAGTTCAAACTTTTCGATGAACGGCAGTTTGAAATAGCCAAAATTGGTTGTCATGAAGGGCCTTGCCGCGAACCATGAGCCCACACCGCACAGGCCAGCAATGGTGACGCCCCAGCCGATCAACGCGTGATAATCAATCCACTGCCGTGCCGCCGCCCAGCCAAAGCCCGAGGCCATATATTGCATGATCGTTGCAATCGCGACCACAAGTCCCGCGATGAAGCCACCGCCGGGTTCATTATGGCCGCGCAAAAAGATATAGACGCCGACCATCAAGGCGATCGGTAGGATCATCCGGGTGGCCACCACCAGCATAAGAGGGTGACGGTCGCCTGCGCGTTTTTGGTCGGTGACCCACGCTAACAAGCGATCGTTGGCTGCGCCGCCACGCAAGAGCGCCTCAACCAGCGCATAGATCACAAGACCTGCGATACCCAGCACGATAATCTCGCCAAAGGTATCATAACCGCGGAAGTCGACGAGGATCACGTTGACCACATTGGTGCCACCGCCGCCGGGTTTGGAATTGGCAAGATGGTAGTCTGCAATCGTTTGAAAGGCTGAATCGCGCGTCATTAGCGCATAGATCAGCCCGCCAACGCCCAAACCGGCAGCCCCCGCGATAAAGCCGTCGCGTCCACGTCGCGCTGCAGTGCTTTCTACCGGGCTGTCCTTGGGCAAGAAGTTCAGCGCAAGCAGCAGCAGCATCACGGTCGCCACCTCTACGCTGATCTGGGTCAGGGCAAGATCTGGCGCAGAGAGATAGACAAAGCCAACGGAGACCATCAGGCCGATCACGCCCACCAACACCAGCGCGAGCAGGCGATTGCGGTGGAAGGTGAACAGCGATGCAGTCGCCCCCATAAGCAAAAGCCAACCGACCGCAGGCACAGGCTCTATCGGGGCTAACGTCCGAGTACCGGCTGAATGGGTGCCGGTTAGATAGGCGTAATAGCCTGCCGCCAGAATGGCCAACGTGGCCACTGCCAGATAGCGGGCCATTGAGCCGTCATGCAAACGGTCGGTGATCGCACGGGATGCTTTGGCAAAGGGTTCCAAAATGGCGTCAAAAATCGCCTTGGCCTCGGGGCGCGGGGTGGCGAGCCAGATCTTATCCATCGGGCGGTGCAGGCCTAGCAGAATGAAGCCTGCGCCCACGGCGATGATCGACATCCACAAGGCTGGGACAAAGCCGTGCCAATGGCTGATATAAACCTCGGCCTCGGCGCCGATTACGGCGCTGGTGGTGGTGCGGACCAGATCGCCGACCATGGTCATCGGCATTACGCCGATCGCAATGACCAATGCCGCCAGAAACGCCGGTGCCGCCCACATGCCAAAGCCCGGATCATGCGGTTTTGCGGGATAGTCATTGCGCACCGGGCCAAGGAAAGTGTGCGCGATCAGGCGGAAAGAGTACGCGACGGAGAACATCGCGCCAATCGTGGCCAGCACTGGCATAAACCATTGATTGCCAAGCCAGATGGCATGGGTAGCCTCTTCCAGCATCAATTCTTTGGACAAGAATCCGTTCAAGGGCGGGATGCCTGCCATCGACAGGGCCGAAATACAGACGATGGTAAAGGTGATCGGCATCAAGTGGCGCAAACCGCCAAGCCGTTTAATATCGCGGGTATGTGTTTCATGGTCCACTATCCCCGCGCTCATGAACAAGGCGGCCTTGAATGTGGCGTGGTTGATGATGTGGAACACGGCGACCATAGCTGCGTCGGCTGTGCCAAAGCCCAAAAGCATGGTGATCAGGCCTAGGTGCGACACGGTTGAAAACGCCAACAGCGCCTTCAGGTCATCTTTGAACAGGGCGATCTTGGCGGCCATGACCATGGTGATCAGGCCCGTGGTCGCAACGATATAGAACCATTCGGGCGTGCCCGCCAAAACTGGCCACATCCGCGCCATTAGGAACAGCCCCGCCTTTACCATAGTAGCCGAATGCAGATAGGCCGACACAGGCGTGGGGGCGGCCATCGCGTGCGGCAACCAGAAATGGAACGGGAATTGCGCCGATTTTGTGAAGGCGCCAATCAATATCAGGATAAGTGCTGGCAAATACCAATCAGAGGCTTGGATCAGATCCTTGTTCTCCAAGATCACGGTCAGGTCATAGGACCCTACGATATTGCCCAAAATCAACATGCCCGCGATCATGGCAAGGCCACCGGCCCCGGTGACTGTCAGCGCCATGCGTGCGCCTTGGCGACCTTCGGGCAGGTGTTTCCAATAACCGATCAAAAGGAACGAGCTTAGGCTGGTCAGCTCCCAAAAAATGAGCAAAAGCAGAATGTTGTCAGACAGAACAATCCCGACCATCGCGCCTTGGAACAGCAGCAAATAGGCGTAGAACTGGCCCATCGGATCCTTGGATGACAGGTAAAACCGCGCGTAAAGGATGATGAGCAGGCCAATGCCAAGGATCAGACCCGTAAATAACAGCCCCAAACCATCCAGAAAGAAATTGGCGTTCAGGCCAAGCGCTGGCAGCCATTCAATGCGGGCGGTAATCACCTCGCCGCGCATCACGGCAGGGGCGTGCAGCAAAATCCCCAGCAAGGCCAAGGCTGTTACCAACCCGGTCACAGTCGCGCAAGCATTGCGCCCCGCGCGGATCATAAGGCCGGGGAGCAGCGCGCCAAGGAATGGCAGGGCGGCGATCAGGGCAAGGGACATAGTTTGTGTTCCGTTCTTTGCTCGGGTCGTCAGATATTAAAAAAGCAGCCGGAAAGCGCAGATGCGCAACGCTTGGCCGCTTGCCATAGTTACCTGTGGGACAGGCCGCGTTGTGTCAAGCCAAACCGACGACAAAACGCCAAAAACCGGCAGGGCAATGCGCCGCAACCACCGTTTGGTCCTTATCCGTTTTCGCGCAGCACTTGGCCTGCAAGATATAGCGAGCCGCAGATAAGCACGCGTGCCGTAGGATCGGTTTGCGCAATGGTGCGCAAAGCCTCAAGCACGGATGGGGCCTCATTGGCGTTCATTCCGGCCTTGAGCGCGGCATCACAGGTGGCAGCGGCTGGCAAAGTCGCAGCCTCACCCGGAATGGACACGGCAGACAGGGAAGTGACATGCGGTGCCAAGGGGCGCAGGTAACCGCCGATATCTTTGGTGTTTAGCATGCCGCAAATCAGATGGGTCGGGCGTTTGGGCATTGCGGCCAAGGTTGCAGCCACCGCGTCGCCGCCTGCGGGGTTGTGACCGCCGTCCAACCACAGCTCAATTTGCGGGGCAGCATCGACCAGCGGCCCCGTGCGCAAACGCTGCATACGCGCGGGCCATTCTGCGCGGGTCACGGCAGCTTCAGCGTTGCCATGCCCGAGCAAGCGCAGCGCCATCAGAGCCGCCCCTGCGTTTTGAATCTGATGCGGGCCCGGCAGGTTGGGCAAGGGCAGGTCCAAAAGCCCGTTTTCATCTTGGAACACCATGCGCCCACGGTCAGCAAAGCAGTGCCAATGCTGGCCAAACACATGCAAAGGCGCGCCCAGGCGTGTCGCGCGAGCCTCTATAGCCTCAAGCCCCTCAGGCGCTTGCGGGCCAACGATGCAAGGCACGCCGCGCTTGATGATCCCGGCCTTTTCGCCTGCGATCAGGGCCAATGTGTCGCCCAGATATTGCTGATGGTCCAAGGATACCGGTGTGATGATGGTCAGCGCGGGGTGTTCCACCACATTGGTGGCATCCAGCCGACCACCAAGCCCTACCTCGAGCAACGTGTAATCCGCGGGCACTCGGGAAAAGGCCAGCATGGCGGCACAGGTTGTCGCCTCAAAAAACGTGATGGCATCGGGGCCGTTGGCGGTGATGCATTCATCCAGCAAGGACGACAGGGCATCCTCGCCGATCAACGCGCCTGCCAACCGGATCCGTTCATGGAAACGGGCCAAATGCGGACTGGTATAGGCATGGGCGGTCAGGCCCGCCCCTTCCAGCCCCGCGCGGATCATGGCCAAGGTGCTGCCTTTGCCATTCGTCCCGGCGATATGGATCACCGGAGGAAGCCGCTGTTCGGGATTACCAAGCGCTTCCAGCAGCCGGAGCACGCGGTCCAGCGTCAGGTCAATAATCTTCGGATGAAGCGTCATCATCCGTTCCAACAGCGCGTCAGAACTGGGCATGGTCACTTTGGCTTAGCCTTTTGTTCAGGTTTGGGGATGGCTTGGGCTTCCGAGGCCACAACGGGATCGGGTGGCGGCAAGTCACCCCGCACGGCAGGCGGCTGCTTCATCAACATGCGCAAAACGGTGGTCAATTCATCGCGCAGGTTTTTGCGATGCGTTACGCGGTCCAGCATGCCGTGATCCAGCAAATATTCGGCACGCTGGAACCCTTCGGGCAGTTTTTCACGGATGGTTTGTTCAATCACGCGCGGGCCTGCAAAGCAGATCAGTGCATTGGGTTCGGCAATCTGTACATCGCCCAGCATGGCATAAGACGCAGTAACCCCGCCCGTGGTGGGGTGCGTCAGCACGACGATATAAGGCAAACCCGCCTCGCGCAGCATTTCAACGGCAACAGTGGTGCGGGGCATTTGCATCAGGCTCAGGATGCCTTCTTGCATCCGTGCGCCACCTGCGGCGGAAAACAGAACCAAGGGGCGTTTCAATTCTACTGCGCGCTGTGCAGCGGCAAGCAGGGCGTTGCCCACATACATGCCCATCGACCCGCCCATAAAGGAAAAGTCCTGACCCACGGCAATAATCGGGGTGCGGGCAATCTCACCTTGGGCGACCAACATCGCGTCACGCTCACCGGTTGTCTTTTGAGCGGATTTCATCCGTTCGGGGTATTTCTTTTGGTCCCGGAAATGCAGCGGGTCAGCCACGGGTTCCGGCACCTTCACCTCGGTAAAAATGCCGCCATCAAAAAGCGCGGTGAACCTGTCACGCGGAGTGATCGTCATATGGTGATCGCAGGAGGTGCAAACGTTCAGGTTATCCTTCAGTTCGCGGTGGAACAGCATCGTCCCGCATTCGGCGCATTTGGTCCACAGATTCTCCGGCACTTCGCGGCGGGAAAACAAGGAGTTGATGGTGGGGCGGACGTAGTTGGTGATCCAGTTCATCGGTGCTTGGCCCTTTGGTCGCTTAGCTTAAGGATCAGATAAGCCTATGGGACGCGAAATGCAAACGGGATGGCGCTGTGTGATGGGTTGAAAGATCGGGGGAGGGGTTGCAGACTGATTTGGAACGTAGATGAAGGGGTAGCGCGTGGCAGGCCAAGACCGAAGTGACCGCCGCGCGATTGTTTGCGCCATTTCGGCAGATTATGCATTTGCCTTGGGCAGTTTGATTACAGGATTTCAACGGCATAACCCTGACTTTTTGGGCAGGTTTGTGGTGTTTCACGATGGGTTGACGGATGCGCAGCAATCCCAATTGGGCGCGCTTGGGTGTCAGCTTGTGTTTCACGCTTTTGGATTACGCGATGTGGCAGCACGGTTTGGTAAAGGCGTCGATTTGGACAAGGTGTTGTCGCTTTACAGCCCCATGATCTTTGCCAAGTTTGAAATGCTGGATCTACTTGCCGATTATGACATCTGCCTGTGGCTGGATGTCGATATTTTGGTGCAAGGCAATCTGAGCGAGATTTGGGCGTTTGAAACATTGGCCTGGCGGCCTCTTCACCAAGGCGCCTTTGCGCGGCGGGCTGCAGTGATGGCTGAATTTGCCGATGTGTGTGGCGATGGCACGCTGCCTTTGCTGAATGGCGGCGTTGTTGGCATGGGGCAAGGTTTGCGTGGGCAAGTGTCGCCTGCGGACCTTTACGCCATGGCCGCGCGTTTATTGGCGCAAACCGATGCGACATCGGTGGACGAGTTGGCCTTGTATTTCACCTCAGCCTCGCGCGCATTGGACGTGCATGTGCTGGAGGAGAGATTCAACCATCCGGTCGTGGCACCTGATGTGCGGGATGCGGTGTTGGTTCATGCGATTGGCCCGGATAAGTTCTGGAATTCCGCGCCCTTACGGCTGGCTTATCCGGAATGGGCGCAAAATTTGGCTGCATTTCATGCGGTGGGTGGCGCCGGATATAACGGCGCGCTGCGGTTGGATGATGTTCAGGCCGCAAGCCCTGACAAGGCGCTAAAGGCGGCACGGAACCGGGCGTATTGGCAACAAACCTATGCTGCATTGCGGCCTGAATTGCCGTCTGCCTTACAGGTGGATCTGGACAGCCAGCACAAAAGGCTACGCTTTTTCTATGAAGGTGCAGACGGGGTGTATCTGCATCTGATCCGTCAGATGAATGAGCGGCGCATTGGCATCGAGGTGCATTTCCCCGATGATGCGGTTTTGGCACCTCAACTGTTCGCACAACTGGATAAGCTTGCCATTGCAGGGTTGGCCAAAGGCAAAATGCTGGAACTGGCGCGCACCAAGCAAGGCCGGGCCTGCGGGGCGGTTGTACCGGTTGCATACTGCGCGACAGCGATGGGTGCCTTGGTCGCGGCCTTGGATCAGGCCACGTCCCGCGCCAAAAGCTGACCGCCGGGACCGGACTTCACCTCAAACCGGTTGATTTTGCGCATGAGGTCGGACAGCTTGGCGCTGCCATAGGTGCGGGTGTCAAAATCGGGTGCGCCTTGGGTGATGTATTGGCCGATTTGGCCCAGCGAATACCACTCACCTTCGGGATCAATAGCCCGCATCGCGGCAATGATCAGGGGTATCGCATTCGCCGGTGCTTCCTTGGGGCCACGCTTCGGGGCAGGTTCTGACGGCATTTCTGGCATCATTCCACGGTCAGGGCGGTTGGGTTGGCGAGTTGGTTCGGGCGCGTGGTCGTCAGCCTCATCGCTGCCAAGGTTTTCGACGTAGATGAACCGTTTGCAGGCCATACGAAACGCTTCGGGTGTCTTTTTCTCGCCGATGCCATATACATCTAGACCTTGTTCCCGAATGCGCGCGGCAAGGCGGGTGAAATCGCTGTCGGAACTGACCAGAACGAATCCATCAAATAGGCCCGAATGCAGGAAATCGATCGCAGCGATGACAAGGCCGATATCAGACGCATTCTTGCCCTTAGTGTTGGAAAACTGCTGATCGGCCACAAGCCCCAAGGCCGCTACTTTGCGCGCCCAGCCGGCCAAACGCTGCGCCGACCAATCACCATAAATCCGGCGAACCGATGCTTCACCAAGCCCGGCAATCTCTTCAAAGATCGCTTCGGCATAAGTTGCAGGAACGTTGTCGGCGTCGATCAATACGGCAAGCCGTGGGGCGCGTTGGTCAGCCATGGGGTGATCCTTTCGAGTTGTGTGTGACCTTAGCGGATCATGGTCATGGGCAACAGGGGTGTATAGGGACTGTCCATTTTTCGAAGACTATGCAAATTGAACGTCAGTCCTAGTGTGAGTTTTTAACGATGAAGTACCTATTCCCGATTGCCGCCTTTTTGTTGATGATGGGATGCGCCCCGCCCGCCGAACCACCGCTTATTTATGTGCCGCCCGAAACGTTTCCCGACGATGGGCTGGTCAAGCGTGAGCCGGACAGTTGCGGAGCGTCGGACTTTGCAGGGCTGATCGGGCAATCAGAGGGCATGCTGCGCACAGTCATCTTGTTCGACCCTTACCGTGTGGTGCCGTTTGGTGTCTTGGTGACCCAAGACTATAACGCTCAGCGGATCAATTTTTATTTGGATGAAGCAGGTTTAATCGCCAAAATAATCTGCGGATAAATGCAAAATGGCCAGCTTTGCGTGCTGCAAAGCTGGCCATTTCAGGTGTTTGTAGCTTTACTTTTTGGCGCGGAAATCGCTGTGGCATGCTTTGCACGCCCCGCCAATTGCGCCCATTCCTGCCTGAACCGATTCAAGCGAGGACACATCGATCGCACCCGCAGCGGTTTCAAGCCCTTTGGCTTTTTCAACGAAACCTTCCATATTCATCCAGATATCAGGGCGTGCCTCGGAAACCGGATCATCCGCTTCGGTTTCAAACGCGGCAGGAATTTGGGTGGCTGCGGCGACGAGGGCGGTTTTGGCAGCCTCGGCAGCGGCGGCATCAAACGGGGCTTTGCCACCCGCCATATCGCCCAGAACCTTGGTGTTCATCCCGATACTACCCATCAAATCCATCCGGGCTTTGACAGTCGGGTCTTGGACGCCTTCTTTAGCGATGGCGACACCTGCGGTGAGGGCGAGGCCGAGTATCAAGGCTTTGGCTACGAATCGCATGGGCAATGCTCCTGGTTGGTTACGAGCCAAAGTATAACTGCGCGGTGCTGTGCGCATAGTTCTTTGATCGCCGATTGGTGGATTCTCACCAAATTGTCATGAAGGGGGCAGGTTAGCCTTCGGCCAAATGCCGTTCGCCACGCGATTTTGAAAGTTGGATTTGCTTTTGCCGCTCACGAAAACGGCCGCGGTCGGCATCGGTGTGTTCATGCTTGCATTGATGGCACGATACACCTTCTTCATATTCAGGGCGGGCCGTGTCGGCTGGGGCAACCGGGCGGCGGCACGCGTGGCAGGTCGAATAGGGGCCTGGCACAAGGCCGTGGCCTACCGACACGCGGTTGTCGAAGACATAGCATTCACCGTTCCAACGGCTTTCGTCTTGCGGCATTTCCTCTAGGTATTTCAGGATGCCGCCTTTCAGATGATAGACATCCTCAATCCCTTGACCCAGCAGGTAGTTCGTTGATTTTTCACACCGAATCCCGCCTGTGCAAAACATCGCGATGCGT
>Ga0213868_10004165_pt1 | contig 13270 bp, 10 predicted proteins | sample PICome_9_FD_160087 | JGI IMG/M metagenome (GOLD analysis project Ga0213868, IMG submission 160087) | Coastal seawater microbial communities near Pivers Island, North Carolina, United States - PICO127 | ecosystem: Environmental > Aquatic > Marine > Coastal | place: USA: North Carolina...
TGGGTTACTAAAATTAACTATAAATTAACTAAATTTGTAGTGCCTGATAGCGCACTTCGCGCCCCTTGCAACTCTTATTCTGCCTGCCTTTTGATTTTGTTATGTACCAACTTGGGTTAAGATTGCCTAATAAAGCAATGATGGCTGCTGGGTTTAATGTCTGGTGCTGCGTGCTAGAATATGAAGGAAAGTGGTTTGCTATAGGTGGAAGGAAGCAAAGTGCTGATATAGGGCTAGAAACTACAATAGTTCATAAAGGTGGTAAGTTACAAGCTTTAGCTGCTGGTGAAGATTTTCTATGTAAATACGAAACTCATGAGGCAGCTAGTAAAGTTGGAAGATGGAGGCATGAGAAGCCAACAACCAAACAGCGAAAGTGGTTACCATCTCAATTCAAAGGAGTCCGTAAGATAACTAAAGGTGATGCTAGTGCAATATTGACTTATTCCATGCAAGCATATAACGAAATCAATCAGGCTCTTAGTAGCGTTGCTTAGTTACATACTTATATAATTCAATAATTATTTTATAAATAGTTTTATAGTTATGTATTAATATAATAATATAACTCAATAACTTGTTAGTAATATAAATATTGACTTATTATATTAAATAATATAATTATAACACAATACATTAATTCAATAATTGTTATATAGTGATTAAACTAGTTAGTATATGGAATCCTAAAGGTGGACAAGGTAAAAGCATGCTTGCCATGAATTTAGCAGGTGCTGCTATAGAACTTGGATTAAAACCTCTTGTAATTTGCCAAGACCCACAAGGTACGGCAATGTTGTATTTTAGGTCGGGTAATATTCCATTTAGCGTAATAGATACCATACCTGATAAACGTCCTGATGCTGATATAGTAATTTTTGATCACCAAGCTAGTGATTGGGATGTCCCTAAAAACAATATTATTGTTATGCCAATGAAACCTGCTCGTGATCAATATGCAACCTATATCGATGCTTATAAAAGAGCAGAAAAACTGAATAAACAAATTATTACTGTTGTTACTGATGGACAGGTTCATAGAGCTAGTGAAAAAGAAACTACTAAATACCTAAAAGAGAAAGGAGCTTTTATTATTCCTTCTAGTGGAGTGTTTAGCAGAGCATCAAGTGATTACCAAACTATTTTTGATTCCAACATGAATAAGGCTTATAAAGTCAAAGAAAGAAGGATGGAAATTAGAAAAATACTTGCTGCAATTTTAATGTCTAATGAAGAGAAGAAAGAAAATGAATAATTGGATGGATGAAGAGAACGAAAGAGCCACGAGTTTAAGCAAAACTGGTAAGACTACAAATGATAAAGCTCCGAGAATACAATCAGTATCAGTGTCTAAAGAGATATCGACTAAGCGCAGTATTAGGAGCATTTACATTAAAGAATCTCATCAACGCATGTTAGACAAATTAATTTTTGAACAAAAAATGGCTGGTGGTAAAAAAGCACCTGATCTATTAGAGGAAGCAATAGAATTGATAGCTACAAAATATAATATTAAATAATGCAGAACCTGAAAACCGCCCCAGATACTACAAGCTCATATTTAAGCAAAGAGGGTTTAAAGACTCTACTCATGAGCAAACAGGATAAAATAAAAAAGCTGGTCAGCGAGGTTCATACCAATAAAAAAATAACCCTATCTGTTTCTCTTAACGGCGAGTACATGATATCTACTGCTAAGAAAAGTCTTACTCCAAAACATCAAGCCCGTATAGAACACTGGCACTATTCTTATACTGTCAAAGTAGACAAAGAAACAGCTAAGAAGAGAACATTTTTAAGTATTGTGGTTAAAAATTTATTAGATGGATTATGTAAAGCAATAGACCGCATTACTTGGTATATTGGAATGAATGCCTTGTCTGTTTGAGTTGAATAGAAGCTCTGTGAGAAGTAAAGTTGCTATTTTTGCAATTTGGTAGGTTGAAAGTTAATACTTATTTTGTACGCCTCTTAAAACTCTGTTTTTATCTCTTGAATAATGGATGGAAAAAGTTTATTTCTTTAGTTATCTTTTTTAACTCTATTCTGATTTTTTTATGCAAAAAGCTCTTGAGCCGACCTATATTAGAACTCCGAAATTCATTGACGAAATAAAAGATGATAAAGTGCTAAATGAGCAAGAGCAAAGAAAGCAAGCCATAAAAGAGCATATTTCTCAATATATGCAGTTAAATTCTACTATCAGAAAATAAGACTTATACTATCTGGTTTTGGCTGGTTTTATCACTCTGCAGTTGCTGATATCTATTAAAGTCATTTTTAGCTTCATCAGTCTTGCCAAGTTCAAATAATAAAGTAGAACGTGCAAAATATAGTTCTGCGTTATCGCTTTCTAACTGAATAGCTGCGTCATATTGTACCAGAGCTTTTTTGAACTGTTTTTGTTCTTTGAATATTTGGGCCTTTTGGATAAATGGCTCTGGAAAGTAAGGCATTAGCTTATTTGCTATATTAAACGACTCTACAGCATCTTTTTTCTTCTCAATAGCTATCTGGCTCAATCCCTTATGATAATGTGCATAACCATACTGTATTTTAGTATTTTGGTTATCATATTCACTTACAGGAACATCAAACATTAAAGTAAAGTCTAATTGAGTTGTATTCTGATTATTTTGTAATAGTTCCTCAAAGTATTTTATTACCTGTTGGTACTTGTCAGCTAGTTTTACAGAATTAGCTTTTATTGCAAGGTCAACACTAGAATTGAACTTACCAGCAATATTTCTTTCGGCAGTTTTTAGTATTTGTCTATGGTTAGTTAGTTCTTCCTTGGCAAGTTCTACATTACCTATAAGAATTTTAGAATAATTTTTAGCATCAAGAGTAGCTGCAAATGAACTAATAGCATCTTCATAATGCTTAAGTTTAGATTGTAATAAGCCTCTTGAATAGTAAAGCCAGAATATACACTGGTGAAAATGTTGGTGATTCATTATATTATTTACTTATCCTATTTTATTTCAACACCGCTATATCTAGATAACCAATATAAAATATCCTCTAGTTCTATATATTCTGAACTATTTTTTAAATACATTATTAGAGTATCTCTTCTTATAGGTTTCTTAAGGATTTCTTTGTCTTGCATGCGTGACGTACTCAATATTAATTCCTGAGCAAATATAGCAGATTTCTCTAAATGACACTAGATATAGGTTTTGCTTGTAATTCTTAATGATGTTGTTGTAAACTGGAGTAGAATTAATTAATGGATGCAGCTAATAGCTGGTTATTAATTTTTTTCATAAATTTCCTTTAGGAATTATCTGATATTATTAGGTAGTTCCTACGCAATTATACTAAAATTCCATCAGTTCACTCTACTCTAATATACCTATTTTATTATATAATAGTGTTGACTATATGTAATACTTAAAAAGTAAAACATACCATGTATCTGATTCTAAGCTTTAATATAAGAGATTTCTAATTTAGTGTTGTTTATAACTAATTAATTTTAATTTATAAAATAAAATTTTACAAAATGAATTATAAAACTTCCCTTAAATTATTAATAGCAAGTTCAAGCCTTGCTATTTTCAATGTTAATGCTGCTGATGTGTTAGTAAATAATCAGATACATCAGCCAGCTTCTCTAAATAGGCCAAATCATTGGATATTAGGTACTCCTAATAATAGAGATAATATTTTCATGACTGGATACCAATCAATTAACATTGATAGAGCTATAAGATTAGGAACTGTTAATTTATATGGTTTTGATGGTAATGATATTGAAATTAATGATGATTGTACTATCAACGATATAGTAAATGACATATCACAAAATTCTCAAAATATTGTCACTGCTACAAATCAGAATCAGCCTATTGCGAATGGAGGTAATAATCAAGCTCAATCAAATATTGTATTTAACACGCATAATACAAAGCTAACACTCAGGTCTAATCAACTTGATTCTGTTAGAAGCATACAATTGCAAAATACTACTTTAGAATTTGAATCGGCTATAACTGTAGATTCCTTAATATATAGTGTTGGAGCACCTGTAACTGGTTTTATAACAGCTAAACAAGATATTATTTTTAATAATAAAATTGGCTATGATAATCAACAGAGGCAACAACAAATATATAGAATAGACGTAGCAAACGGTCGCACGGCAACATTCCATAATGATGTAGCAGCTAATGAAATTAGTTTTTTAGGGGCAACATCAAAGGTAAGAATTAATCCTAATAATAACAATATAAAGATTAGTAATATACATATACAGGACAATCTTGCAGATAATCATGGTATTGTAGAAATTTTAGGTGCTCCAAATCATACTGTTGAATTAAGGCAAATAGGAGAAGAGGACAATAGAGTAAAATTAATTACAGTAGCTGATGGTAGAGACACTATTTTTCATGATCCTGTACATGCTAAAAAGATTGAATTAGGCTTAAACAATGTAACTTTTGAAAGCAATGTTGATTTATTTAAACATCATATAGTTAATGGTGTTCGTCATCAAAATATAATTGATCGAGGGTTATTAGAGCTTCAGAGGCATAGTAGAATAGAAATACAAGGGCGCTTTCGAGGTGATATTACTACAAAAGCAGCTAATACAGGATATGTAGTTGTTAGCAACAATAGCACTCTATACAATATAGGGCAGCAGAATTTACCAATTGCTACATTAGAGTTTCAAAATAATGCCCAACATACCTTATGTGGAGACGTTTATACGGATAATATTATATTTGATAACGGAAATTATGCTGCTGAAAATAATAATATTAAGATTGTAGTTCCACAAGCAAATATCGTAAATGCAATTCCTGCTGGTTGGCAATATGTACAGAATTCACTAGTATATACTATTCCAGCGCATCCAAACCAAGTGCCTCAACAACAACCAGTACAACAAAACCAAGTGCCTCAACAACAACCAGTACAACAAAACCAAAACGTTCAGCAACCTGCTCAAAATCAAGTTATTCAGCCAATAGATCACGCTCCTATAGTAGAAGAATTACAACCAGAATCTATACAATATGCTGAAATACCTCATTTTACTGAAGATTTACTACAAAACCCAATATATGAAAATGCAGTATTACAAGCATCAACGCCAATTATTCAAGATTATCAAAATATTGAAGATACTGTTTTGCAGTTAAAAAACATAGGAATAGAATCCAATAATGAGCTAAGAGAAATAGCTGGAAAAGATATTCATATAACTAATAAAACAAAAGAACAAAAGGCTATATTATATGCTTTAAGCATGGCTCCACTTTCTACAAAAGAGCGTAATGAAACTAATACACAAATAGAAAACATAAAACAAACACAAGAGCTTGCTAAATATGCTACAGAAACGATTCATCGTACTATAGATAATAGAATGGATGAACTAGGGATTAATAACTTAGCAATAGGTTTTTCTGCTGGAGATGAATCAACAAAAAAAATACAAGGTGTTTGGGTTAAAGGTACTTATAGTTCAAGTAAAAAAGGCTCTAATAATGGTGCAAGTGGTTATAAAGGAAATAGTATTGGAGGAACTGTTGGTATAGATTTTGAATTAAATGATCAAAATATTTTAGGTTTAGCCTATAGTAATATGAAGTCTGGATTTAAATATAATTTGATTGGAAATAAAATAAGCGGTAATAGCCATATTTTTTCTTTATATAGTTCTCATCAATTAAACGATAAGTTGATGTTAAAAACTATGTTTTCAGCGGGTATGAACAAAATTAATACTAAGAGATTAGCAGCAGGAAACATAGCTAATGGTAAGATAGGAAATAGAAGCTATAGTGCCGAAACTAACTTAAGCTATAAGATTAATACTAATCAAGATTTATTTATTATCCCAAATATAGGTTTAAGATATGCTAATTATAAAGATTCAGCTTATTCTGAATATGGTGCGGGAGTACATAATATCTCAGTAAAAGCTAAATCAAATAATACTTTCTCTACAATAGCTGGTATTAATTTAATGATGTATAAAAAACCATCAGAAAATTTATTAATTGTTCCTTCACTACACGCTTCTATAGAGAGTTATTTAAATAATAATAAAGATAAAATCAAAGCAAAATTTGCATGGATGGATTATTATTTTGAAAATAGCATTGTTAGTAAAAAGTCAGAGAAAATTAGCTATAATTTAGGCGGTGGTATAACAATGAAACAAAAAAATAATTTAGAAATTTCTGCTAATTATAATTGTAATTTATACAATAAATACCAAAACCACCAAGGTTCAATTAAATTGAAGATATTACTATAAAATCAATTGTTTGATATATTAAAAAACATTAGATAAGCAACTTTTAATAGTATATCATCTATAAATTAGTTGCTAAATATTGTTTGCTTATGGGTAATATTATAAATAGTTCATCTCAAGAATCTAGACCTGTAGAATTTAATAATTTAGAACAAGCTATATCTTACAAACAATGGTTGGTAAATGACGTACCTAACCAGTCTACACTTGGCACTATAAAAGAAAGAGGACCTTTAGGAATTGGTTTTTTTCATAAACTTAATCCTCATAATAAACAAAGTAAATATTACTATTATGAAACTGTTGAGGTAAAACATAAAACAAAATTTCTTGGTTTTAATGGCGATCCTTATTACACTTCCCATCAGGAATTAAGATTTAATCATGCTTTATATAACAAGGACCTTCATAATGCAGATGTTGCTATTCAGTCCTTCAAACAGCAAATTTATGAGGAGTCTAAAAAGCAAGAAGCTTTAATTGCGAAAAAAGCCGAAGAAGCCATAATAGCCAAACAGAAACAAGAAGTTCAAATAGCTAAAGAAAAAAAAGATGTTGAACATCAAACTTCGTTGATTATAAAAGAGCAGCAAGAAGCTAACTATCAAATATCTCAACTAAAATCTATCTATAATAATTACAGAAAAGAATATACAGCCTTGTGCAAAAAAAATGCAGATCTGAATGTTAAAATAAATACACAACTTCAAACTCTCACTAATAAGAAATCCGAATATAGTGACAAATCCCAACAGCTACAAAAGCTAAAATTGCAGGTGAAAGATATTTCCAAAGAACTTGGCCAAACTTCTTATTATAAAGAAGAAGATGTCTTATCAGAAAAACTAAGACTAGAACAACAAAAGTTGGTAGAAAAGCTAGAATCATGTAGTGCTCAGGATAGAACTAAACTGTTATTTAATATTTTTCACGATGAACAAAAAATTAGTATATTTAATATAATTAAATCAATAGGTATTGATATTGACCTATTGGCATATATGGCATGTAAATTTAATAAAACAGATGTTTTAGAATACGCCTTAAGTAAGGGGGGTAGTTTAGACGACTATTTTGTATCAGGGGATACAACTATAGAGACTATACTAAAGCTAGATAATCCTGAACATATAAAAATAATGCTAGAAAATAACAGCGATTTTCTTTGTACTATATTAAATGCAGCAGAAAATAATAATCTAGAGACTCTTAGTAAAATACATCAACTTGATAAAAATGCCTTTATAAAAAATGATAATATTATTGGTTATACGCCTATACATTTTTTATTACTAGGTAATCATATAGAGGCATTTAATCATATAACCTCAATAGAGCCAGAATATTTAAAGCTTACAACTTCAAAAGGTGAATCATTATTAAAAGTAGCTCTAAGATCTGCTAATGACGAAATGCTTACATTTCTACTGTCAAAATATGAAAATACAAAAGAGGAAATTAAATCTTTAATTGATCATGATGAAGACACTTTAGTAAAAAGTTTTACTACCCGCTCAAATCTTGAAGTAGATACTATAGCTGAATACGTACTATACGCTGTTGAAAAAGGCAAAGATAATCTTGCCTTTTTACTAGCTATCCATAATCCCAAAGCACAAGATGTATTAGAATATATTAAATCTATACAAGATAATAATTTAGTAAAAGTCTTTATAGATGAAGTTCTTCCAAAATATAGTGAAGAAAGCTTTACTTTTGATTCGTTGTTAGAGCATGCTGATTTAATGGAATTAGCTGACCAAACAGTTGATTTTCTTGGGGGAATTGAAAATCTACATAACAATGTCAATAATTTTGATTAATAATAGGTATTAGACATGAAATCTAAACAAGAACTAGAAAATTTGCGTAATGTATTAAATCAAAAACAGTCTAATTTGAATAACCTATTAACTGAAAAACAAAATACAAATAATAATATTAGTCATTATAAGAAATTAAATCAAACAAGTGGTCAGGATTATAATAATAGCTTAAAAAAGCTACAGGATATTGAAAATCAGATATTACAACATAACAAGTCCATAGAAGAAACTGGTAATAATATAAAAGTTCTTGAAGAAAAACTATTAGAGATTTCTACTTTTGAAGATTTTATGCAGAACATGGATTCTATCTTATCTGAATACACGACAATTGAAGGCAAAAAATTAGATCCATCAACAATGATGATAAAAACATTGCCTGAAAATGAAATTTTAAAATCTGATCTACATAAAGAAGTATGTAAAAAAAAATGCATAGAAGGATTTAAAGAATTATTAGGAAAACTAGATAATGTTAATGCGGTGGATTCAGAAGGTAAAACTTTGTTAATGAATGCACTGATAAACGGATTTGTTCCCGCTGTAGAGATACTGCTTGATCATCCTGATATAGATTTAGATATATTAGACTATAAAGGTCAAAACGCCCTTTTCTATGCTTGTTGCATGCCACATATTGATTATGTTGAAAAAATACTAAATCGTACAAAAGACATAAATATAAAAATTACAGATACAGGGAATACTCCTCTACATATGCTTGTTGAGGCAGCGGGATATGTATTATTTGGTGATGAATATACAAAATATTATGATTTATTAAATGATGGAAGTGGTAATGATTATATTTTGGGGATTAGAGGTAATATTATTCTATCAAAAGATGGTATTACTACTAATATAGGCGGATGTAATCCGGATAGCTATCATACTCTTAATCAAGCAAAAGCTCTGTTATTAACAGAAAAATTTTTAGAAAGAGGTGTTGATTTAAATACCCAAAATAACAAAGGACATACTCCATTTGCTATTGCTTGTGGTAATAAGTTTAAATATCTAACAAATCAGTGGTTAGATAAAGGCTTAGTTAATATTAACTTTCAAGATTATACCGGTAAAACCATATTATATTGGATGTGTCTTTCAAATAATGCAGATATGGCAGAATATCTATTAAGTAAAGGTGCAGATCATACAATTACTGAAAAGCAAGGGTTCTATCCAATACATGGGGCTACCCATAATGGTTTTATAGAAGTAATAAAAGTACTGCTAAAATATGGGATTGATATCAATACTCAGAGCAAAGACAGTACTACTCCTTTGTATTACTCGCTAGGGTATGCGGGTCAAAAAACTGATATAAATCTGGTAAAGTTTTTATTAGCAGAAGGAGCTAATCCTAATATTGAGCATAAAAATGGTCATTATCCTATACATGCTGCCATTAACTCTAAGGATATAGATATTTTTCAGCTTTTTATCAAAAACAGCGAAGATGCTAACAAGACAGGGGTTAGTGGAACTACTCCTTTATATTTTGCTGTTAGTTATATTGGTGATGTAGATATAATTGATTATTTACTAGAGCAAGGAGCATTGCCTAATACTCCAGTTAAAGGAGGTTTTACACCAATTTATGCAGCAACTGAAAAATGTAGATTAGACATAATTAAGAAGCTAGTGGCTAAGGATGGTAATATTGAACAAGCAATAGATTGTGGTGATGCTCCAATGTCTATGGCTGCATACAGAGGAAATCTGGATATAATCAAATATTATAAAGATTTAGGAGCTAGCATAAATATAAAAAACAAAAATGGTGATATGCCTATTCATGAAGCTCACATGGGAGCTAAAATAGAAATTGTTGATTATTTACTAGAACAAGGTGTTGATATAAACGCTAAAAACCTGCAAGGGAAAACTCCACTACATTTTCTTTTAGAATGGAAAGAAACTCCATTAAATAAGAAAACTGCTGTTTTGCATAAATATATCAAAAAATATGATTTTTCTATTCAAGACAAGGATGGAAAGACTCCAATAGATTATGCTAAAGAGCATTGTCCAACAATTTTTTCAAATATCGGTTTAGATATAAATGTAATAAGTCAGGAGGATGATTTAACCGAGCTTTTTCAAAACATAACTCTTTCAAATAGTCATCAGGAATATTCTGATAATTTAGAATCTGAACTTATTGGTAAGACAGATGATATGGAATAAGCTTATGATACTAGCTGTAATGTAAAGTTATGATGCAAGGAACAACAGGGATTAGTTCCCAAACGAATTTTCCGACAACACAAATTGTTCCAAGCAAATACAGTTCAATAATAGGCAAGGTAAATTCTGGCCAACAAATTAGTAATGATGAAATACAATTAGTATTAGATGATTTACGTGAGACTAATACTAATTTAGCTGCACGTAACATATCGGATGTTTTAATTACTATTATAGATCCGGCATCACCTTCAAGACCAAATAAGAATGCAAATGTAGAAGAGGTTTTAAGTGAATTAAGATCTCCTTATATATGTAAAAAATTTATAATTGATGCTAATTCATATCCAAAAATATCCCACTATTTATCAGTAAAAGATCTAGAGCAAACAACTGCCCTTAGCATACATTACTTTCAAAAAAACTGTAATTTACCTAATGAGGTTGATAGACAAGCTAAGGAGGATGTAAAAAAATATAAAAATAATTTACAAACTGAATTAGCTAAAAAAGAGCATGTTCGCCAATTTAGTGCACTTGAATCGCAGCAAGCCCATAAAATCAGTAATTTTATAGAGGCTTTTAATAAATATGACGCTCCAATAAAAACTAATATAGATAAATTAGTAGACAAATTAGCGGTTGCTAAAAATATAGAGCATCATAATTTAGCATATATGTTAGTTAAGCAAACTAACTTCAATCCTCCTGAACAAAGTCTTATCTATATGGCAAAGGGATTGCCTTATGATGCTCAATATAAAGATAAGCAAGATGGATTATTAAAAGCTCTAAAAGTTGTCTTAGTAAAAAATAGAAAAGCCCCACAGGAAGTTATTGATGTTCTAAAAAGATTTGGGGTAATAAAGCTAGAAAATCCTAAAAACACAGAAGAGTTAAAACAAAAGCCACAAGCAATTGTTGAAAAAACCCACATATCTAATCCAATGCTTGATAAAAACTATTGGTATAGTGAAACTGATATTCAGTACATAGCTAATGGTTTAATAACTGATTATAACGTTACTCCGGCCCTTGGAGCCTCAGAGAATAGAAGTTTAAAACAACTATTAGAAGGCTCTCTAGAAGAATATAAAAAAGATTATGATCCAACTTTTATACCTTTAAATATTAGAGGCAATCATTGGATAGCTCTATCTGTATTTAAACATCAAGGAAATGAATATGCCTTCTATAAAGACTCTTTAGGTCCTACTCAATACAAGGCAGAGCGTGATCAAGTTGAACAGCTAATCAAGGAATATAATCCAGATATTATCTTCAAATATCATACAGGGCAAGAGCAGCAAGATGGTAGTAGTTGCGGAATTTTTGCTCTACAAAATATGAAGATTATGTCAGATAAATTAATTGACATAAATAAGTTCATAGAGGATTTTACCGGAGAGACATTCGCTAGTCAGTTGCAAGCAGATCAATTGCGTTATGATTTTAGCCAATTATACCAAGAGCAACTGCAATATAATGATAGGGCTCGTGAGGCAATTAGAGAAAATCATTACCCAGAACTTCAGCAAATCAGAGATATTATAGGGGATAGCCAATATAGTATAAGGGCATTAGCTAGAAGTGAATCATTAGATTCTACTGTAGAATCTAATACACTGGGAATCGATATAGCATTACCCAAGCAAATTAACAAAGGCATATATCAGTATAATTATATAATTACTGCAACTAATGACTATAATCCTGATGAAATACTAGATTTATTAGCACAAAAATTAAATATTGATAAAACGCAGCTTGTACAATCAGAGGATAATGGACGAACCATTATAATTGATAAAAGCTTATTAGAAGATTCAATAACCTCTTGTGATAAACTAAGTATTGAAGCAATTAAGCAAAAGATCCAATTACAAGAAAATCAGCCCGTAGCAAGAGAGTTAATTCAGCAAGATCAAGGGAAATCGATAGAGGATATATTACAAGAAATATTAAAGGAAAATAATATTTCTAAAATACAACTTATACATACACATATTCAAACATCTTATGAGGATTTATCTAACATTAAAAAGCTAGAGCAACAAGATAGCTCTATATCGCCTCAAGGAACAAATATAGAATCTTGGACTCCTAAACAAATTTTAGACTGGAGTAAATGTTGGAAAAACGCAGAAGTAAAAAACAAACCTTCCAAAGAGGAGTTGCTAGCAGTTACAAAACAAGCGGTAAGAATACATAATGGTTATACTCCACGTGATGTTCAATTACTTAGTTCTTTATTATTAATAAATAAAAACGAACAACTAGGAAGATTATTACAAGTAAAAACAGGTGAGGGTAAAACAGTAATTTCTGCAATTACAGCTACATTTTTTGCTCTAACAAAACAAAAACCCATTGATATTATTACTAGCTCCTCTGTTTTAGCAGAAAGAGACGCCAAAGCTCAAGAAGCTTTCTTTTCTTTGTTTGGTCTATCATGTCGTAATGTTACAAGGGGTGATAGTTCAGGAATGAAAAATTGCTATAATGCCGATATATTATATGGCTATGCTGGGGATTTTGAAGGTGACTATTTAAGAGATTCTTTTAAGGGTTTAAATACTAGAATAGGTAGAGAGTTTGCCTATGCAATTGTTGATGAAGTAGACTCAATGCTTCTAGATGAAGGAGCAAAAATCACTAAACTTTCTAGCCCACGCCCAGGGGTAGAATATTTAGCTCCGATATTTCTTCTTACATGGCAATCAATATCTGAAGTAGATGTAACTGAAGAAGCTTTAGAAAATAAAGAATATTATAAGTTTTTATGTGATAAAGTAGAAGAAAAGATATCTAGCATAATAGATGGCGGACACTTTTCCTTTCCTAACTATCTACTTGATTATATTCGATCACAGATTCCCGACTGGTCTAAATCAGCCCTAAAAAGCCTAGTAATGCAAGAAAATAAGCATTATGTAGTTGCCACGGACGAAGATACTCAAGAACAAGTTATAGC
>Ga0213868_10004166_pt1 | contig 13268 bp, 6 predicted proteins | sample PICome_9_FD_160087 | JGI IMG/M metagenome (GOLD analysis project Ga0213868, IMG submission 160087) | Coastal seawater microbial communities near Pivers Island, North Carolina, United States - PICO127 | ecosystem: Environmental > Aquatic > Marine > Coastal | place: USA: North Carolina | collected...
GTTCGTTGTTCGTAGTGTAAATAGAGCTAAATCGTAATCAGTCGCGTGGTTGGTGGTTCCCGCGTGGGTTGTTTCGCGGAAATAATGAGAAATCCGCGCGCGCGTGTCGACGTTTTTATACACTGTGTTGGACATCAACACTTGTACGAACGACTTCTAATATTTGAACCCAACTGCCAATGGTAGACTACTATCTACAACCTATTTCATTCAACATCTACTTACTTTAATAAATAACCAATTCTTTCAAGGTCATCAACATAATAGACTACAAACATCCATCATGAGCACCACCGTACACAAACGACCCACTACATCCTCTGCTTTACAATCCGAAGCCTCTCTCCATGATAAAGTTAGCATCGGCACGACAGCATTTTCATCATCATCGTCGTCGTCGTCCAAAAGACTCTCTATTCCCAATGGAAATGGAACGTCCAATGTTATCCTCCGTCAGAAACGTCTTCGTCGTCGAACAACACAAAAAACTACATCTACTAGAATCAAAATGATCTCTTTGATTCTATTAGGCATTCTTTTGTTCTCGATGACTATTTACACTGGATTTTACATCCTAGGACGCAGTGACCATTCTATAGAAGAAGAGGAAGAGGAGGAAGAATCAGAGAAATTCAATTTGGAAATATTCAAAAAGAGATTCAAAGAACGACAGAAATTATACTCTCACATGAATCCGGACAACCCCCCCTTGACGAACAACAATGGTTTCTTCCAGAATTCAATCATGAAACTAACACAATATCAACATGCTGACATTATGGAAAATATAGGAGATAAGTCACCAAGATATGCAAAGCTACGTCATGAAATGGATGAAAAATTTCCTAGAAATGATATCCCTCGTATGCAGTCTTTTGTCAAGAGTTTGCACAAACATACCTATGGGAATAGAATGGCACATGATATGGATTATGATATTCACAATTGTCCCTTTGATCCACCCATGGATTACCCTCATGCATGGAAAGTAAAGGATGTATTAGATCATTGGCCAGCAGATGATACAGCTCCAAGGGATGAGATATATCAAGGTCTTTGTATTTTTGATTTTCAACAAGATTATGAGAAAGCCATAAATTATAGAAAAATGGAAGTACCATTTGTAATTAGAAATGATCCTGCAGTGATGAGAGCTGTGGAACGTTGGAATCAACCAGATTACTTGTCAAAATTGCTTGGTGACAAGCGTTATATAACAGAGTACTCTCCTAATAATCATTTCATGTATTGGAACAGGCCTAATAAGAAAAAGCTTCCCGAGGGTTACAATCTGGAACATTGGAAACCACCTACTGAAATGATGCGAACTACGTTTCAAGAATGGATCGGGCATGCCAATGTTACCGATGAAACGTTACTTGGTCCAGATCATGAACATTGGTACTACAGATTGATTGGTTGTGGTGAATCGGTGAATTGTGAAAGTGTACCTAGTGAGTTCCTATTTGATGAGCTATCATTCTTTCAACCCAGGAATGACAATGAATTGTACATGCCGGAACCAAGACAACAAAAGGGTATACATTGTCGCTTTGGTATGAAGGGTGTTATTGCAGAGAATCATTTTGACGGCTCCAGAAATATGATTGTCGTTCTTGGTGGAGAAAGACGATACATATTGTCTCATCCGTATCAATGCGAAAATTTGTGCTTGTATCCCAAGGGACACCCATCTGCAAGACATAGCGAGGTTGATTGGTCAGAGCCAGATTGGGAGAGTTTTCCAAAGTTTAAAGATGCTGAAGTAAATGAAGTTATTCTACAAGCTGGGGATGTCTTGTATCTACCAACGTTTTGGTTTCATTACATTATCAGTCTTGAACTCAACTATCAGTGTAACACTAGAAGTGGTGTTAGTGACGATTACACCGCTTCTATAAGGCAATGTGGTTTCTAAATTGTTATACACACCTAAAGAAGTACAATCGATATTTAAGCATTTTATTATAAAGGCCTTTCCTTATTTACATTCGTGTTTCTCCTCTAATCGTACTACTCGGAATTCAGTCTGTTTACTAAGTGACTACGAGTCAGTAGTTAACTACTTACTTTGTAGTACTACCACACTAGCGCTGCTTGCTCCATGTCCTGATCATTACTCTCGATAACGTACTTTATATTGTATCGATTTATTAAAGAGTACTTGAATGAAGTACACAGTACACATATGTTGTACTGACATACTCGTGTTGTGATCGTAGATTACCCTTTTCCGACACGGACATTCATTTTCGCCTCAGGCCAATCAAAAATATTGAAAAAAACACTTTACGCACACATTCTTTGATTAATTCCTTTCACTAAAACAAATGGAAACACTTTTGCATGATTTAGAAGCAGACTCATTTGGTCTCAATATTGTTTGTAATGAGCATGCTAATGCAAATAAAGCATCGTCTCTCGCGATCAAGAAACCTAGAAAGGGCAAAAATAAATATGAGAAACGGCGCGCAAACAGCAAAAGGGTGAAGAAACAAGAAAAGGAGCATATGCTAACATCAGAAAGACCTTCTGGACAGATTCAAGAACTTCCCAACAATGAAAATAAAGAAGATATGTTGGCATCTACAAAGCAAAGTACTATTCATGAAGAAAATGATGGTCTTGATAGAGCTAAAGTCGTCGTTCCAGAAACATCCAAACCTGCTGAGCACATCAGCGGTGGTAATCAGTGGAATGAAGTGGTAAAATCAGAGCACTTTGAGAGTAGTAGCAGAAAGAAACAACATGCCCTGACTACTCAGGACCTTCAAGATGAGGCAAAGCGAGCATCATACCTGTCTACATTTCATGCTAGACCATACGAAATGGATAGAAGAACTGGAGCGACTTCACAAATAAAAGAAAGTAAAGAAAGTTCCCATATTTTTCACCATGAAAACCGAAGTGATGACGATATCAACGATAAAAAGGATAATTATGAAGGAAATGAAAACGAGATGACTGAGTCTATCTTTACAAGATGTGGATTACATTCCAATATTGTTCATGCAATTGTATCTGATAAGTTCAAACTTCAAAATCCCACAATAATCCAGAGAAATTCCTGGGTTGAAATGCTTTCACCAAAGAAAAAGAATCATCCCTCCCCAAATAAAAATTTATTTATTCAGAGTGAAACTGGAAGTGGAAAAACATTAGCTTATTTATTGACAGTATTGCAATCTTTGGGGGTGGATGAACGTACAGGTACCGTAAAACGTGTAGATCGACACATTGGTGGAACTCGAGCTGTGATTCTATGTCCCACGAGAGAACTCGCAACACAAACATATCTTGTGGCCGAAAAAATGTGCCAAAACACGTTTCCGTGGTTGGTAGCCGGATGTTTATCTGGAGGAGAAAAGCGTAAATCTGAAAAGGCGAGATTGCGGAAAGGAGTTTCAATTTTAATTGCTACGCCAGGAAGAATGCTTGATCATTTAGAAAAAACTGACTGTCTTTTGATGGCTCTGAAAGGCAAAGTAGAATGGATAGTGTTGGATGAAAGTGACAGATTGTTAGATTTGGGCTTGGGATCTCAAGTAGAACAAATTGTTCAAATCATTCGAGCAAATCAGTCTGGGAGTGGCTTGAAAAGAGATGGTATCACATGGAGAAGTATTTTAGTCTCAGCCACAATATCTGGTACCGTGAAAAATCTCTCCTCAAAATTGTTAGGTGGTGATGTATGGTGTTGGGCTACAGCAACTAAAGATGAAAATCTCTTACAAGGAAATGATCAGATCCATGAAAACGAACAAGAATTATCAAGCGCTGCCCCTCAACAGCTAACTCAGCATCACATGGTTGTGTCATCAAAGTTAAGGCTGTCTGCGTTGGTTGCGTTCCTTGTTGCAAGAGTTCGGAACAATGAACGTGTCGTTTTATTCATGTCTACATGTGATGGAGTTGACTTTCATCACAACCTATTCAAGGAAATGCAGCCAATAACAAATGGCGACAATGACACTACCACTAATGCCGGTATTTTTGGAAACCGCTGTGACATTATGCGTCTTCACGGCAATGTGCCCCATAGGGAAAGACATAGCATTTTGCAATCTTTTTCTGATATCAAGGCAGAAAAATCATCGATACTAATAACGACAGATGTAACAGCACGTGGGCTAAATATGCCTGAAGTAGACTGGATTGTCCAGTATGATCCCCCATGTGAAACATCTGACTATGTTCATCGGGCTGGTCGTGCTGCCCGAGCAGGAAAATCGGGACACGCCCTGTTGTTCTTATTGCCTTCGGAGAATCAGTACGTAGAAGTCTTAAGCTTGCGTGGTTTGAAAGATATCAGTGCATTGTCTCTGGCATCAACTCTCGAGACTGCAGCGAAGATATGCACGGAACTTACTAGAGAAGGCCTAGAAATGACCGGCCAAGGCCAAAAAGTTACCGAAGGAAGATTAGGCGAAGCATTTTCTACTGCGGTTCAAGATAGATTAGAGGAATGTGTTTCGGAGAACGATAGAGCTTACAGACAGGTCATGTTGAAAAAAATTGAAGCAATGTCATCCAATGATAAATCACTACGGAAGAAACAACGCAGAGAAACGAAACAAACCGTTGGGCCACTACTTGAATCTGCCAGAAACGCGTACTTCTCCTACGTTCGTGGGTACTCTACTAAAGAGAAAGCAGTTAAACACATATTTAGTGCTAGAGCTTTGCACTTGGGTCATGTAGCTAGGTCCTTTGCGCTCAAAGAGCAACCGAAAGAGCTTGTCAAGTCCCACAAATTGAGTAACCAAGGTAAGCAAATCGAGGATGAACATTTACTAAAATCGACAGGTAAAAAAAGAAACAGTAAGCTCGCTTTTAACAAAAGCAACAGGAAAAGAAACACTGATGAAACTAATTCTTCGGACGACGAAATACCCAAATCTAAAGCAAAGAAAGTCAAATCATCACAGGTCGTCTCGTTTTTCAATAATGACGATGAAAATCATGAGGATGATGTACACAAAACAACGTCCAGAAATGCCAAAGAAAAGATGTTGGCGGCCGCATCATCTTTGCAGTCTTCTGGTATGGAGTTCTGGTGATGCTAAATGTTGCATTTTGTAATCAACAGGTTTAAATGAGTATGTATCAAATTATATAACTTAAAAAATGCTTAGTCTTCGTGGTAGCAGCTCTCAAGCTCACTTATTCTCGTGACATTTAGTACTTCTTCCCTTCGTTTGAGACGAAGTCTTGGACTGCTGCTATGGCTATTACCTGAACTTATAGTCCTTGCCGTTCCAATACTTGTCTTTGAAGTCAGATTGATGGCTGGAGGACTTTTTGTTTCGTCAAACATCTCCTCGATCGTAACTAAATTCCTCGGGGTGAATTCTGGTGGAGATGGTACGCTCAAATGAACAGTGGGAGGCGAATCATTTTCTTCTTCTTGTACATTATATTCTCCAGGGCTCATTTCTAGACCTGAAATAACCGAACTAGTTGCGCTAGCGTTTGCACTATTGTTCGAAACTTTAGAGCTACGAGAACGAGGAAACGGCAAGAGGGTTGATCCTTCATTTTGTGCAGAGGAAGGATTCATCTTTGGATTTAAATCTACAGTTTTTATGGATTTCTGGATCCCTGCCTCGAACATTTTCACAATGTCGTCTTTGGAATCTTTGTCTTCTAAACTCCATTCTCTGTATAACGCAACAGGCGATTGCTGTTCAACAAGGTGAGCGTACTTAGCATCAAAGTATAGAGTGGAGGTAATGGTATCCTCATCATTCACAGTACTATTATCTCCTCTACTTTGTCTAGGATCATCATCTTGAGAGTCAAAGATGGGATTAGCGAAACATAGCATAGAACCCGCTGAGGATTTATGAGTGCTAAGAAACTTGGAAAATGAATTTCTTTGTTGTAATGGTTTGTCTACATTTCGGAAAATATCCAGCTTCCGCTTATTCGATTTATGCCTTGCCTTTTCCATTTTGGTTTCTTTAGAAGATGATTCTAAAGAAATTGAGGATTTATGACGCTGTGTCGAAGCTGAAGCTTTTTGTCTTGTCTGTGCAAGAACTTGTGCTTGCTCTCGGTCAGACTCCGACATGGCACTTGTACAATTCTCAAGATGGCAGCCGCTACCATGTCTACCGGAACATATCGCTGAAAATTTATTCGACGATTCGTCACCCGATGGCTCGAGAGGTTGCGATGACTGAGCTCGTTTTGAGTGGGAAGAAGAGGACTGTCTGTTATCATCATCTTCTTCATGAATGCCACCAGCTGTATTGAAACAGCGAGCGAATTGATCCAGTAACACTTTCATTACAGGCATTTTTACCAAATGGTGTGTACGTACACAATAAGTTTTGTATTGTGATTCGAGTAGACTCCGTCTCTACGAGAATAGGAATTTACCGAATTGTATCAGGGCTGACAGTTGAGCGAGTAGTTTTTACAATCTTCGTCGAAGATGACTGAGAAACTATAATGCACAACACTATGAAAATTTAAAGACGTTTCGAATTAGTTCTTTTGATGTCTTCGTGAACGGAAGTGATGTGAAACTCTTTACTGAGAAAAACCGACTGAGGTGCACCGTGGAAATTTTGTCTATCAATCGTGGATTATCACTGATTTCGATGGCTCAATGAACAATAATTGAAACTAGATAATCCGACTTTGGATGGAAAGAAAGTAATTTATCGGAGAGAATTCGTTGTATCAAAATCTGATTCAAAGGAGAACTCAAACCTTTCTTTTTTGATTGTATCAGAACAGACTGAAGGAATGGTACAGGGAAAAAGTAAGAAAAACACAAACAAGACTCTCAGTGGGACTAATTTGGTCTTTTTAGATGAAAAAGGGGCATATTTATTTTTATATAAAGACTCAAATGATATTGTGTTCACTTTTTTCGTGAACAAAGATGGCATTTCTCCAATGACAACATCGGTTTCACCTTTCAAAGGAAAATCGTACTAAGCAATATTATAATTCCTTCAAGATATCTCGGAAAAAGACAAGTAAACTGTTGACTGCCATTGCATCATCGCAATATACAATTATTTCTCCGGATCCATCAGGACTGCAGGATATTTTCAAAAGTAAATCTAAAGAACTGACCGGAAGTTTGCCAGCAAATCTGCATGCATTTTCATCCCATCTATGGACTAAAGATATGGTCGACGAAGATAGAATTGTATCTATCACTTGATCTTTATCCTTGATGAGCACAGTTAATCTTGATTTTTGGTATGTACCACTTAAGCGTTTCACTTCTTTTTCGAAAGATTTGATATCAGTGATTGAACTTCTTTGCACCATTTCCGCAAGCGGGAGTTTAATTTCAATCGCAGTAGTACCGCGATCGCACTTGACATCAAATTTGGCGACCATAGCGCCGTCTTTATCGGAAATATTGGAAAACTGTATTCCAATAAGAACAAGACATAGTTGACCACTATCCAAACTCAATATATCTTGCGGGAGAACGACCTTCTCTGCATCAATATAACCATTTCCTAAATTTTTCTTTTGGATGAGCTTAATGCGACGTATAGCAAGACCATCAGCTCTTTTATTTTCAAACATAACTTGAGCACAGACTACAGATGATATTGTTGGGTTTAATCCCAAACGAGTAGCTTCATTAGATCGCACCGATGAGCGAAGAAAACGTATCTTCATTGATAAGCCTCCCGATAAATCATGTCGAGCAACATCCTCCCATTTACTACTCTGCTGATCGATATCACATGATGTTATATCATCCTTACTAACAATAATTGGATTCATAACAAGACCTTCCAGTCCATCCGAAATCAAAGACGTGGTATTTTGAGAGATTGAAACCTTGGGCTCTTGACTTGCTGCCATATTCAGAAGATCGTCGGTTGCGTTTGAAGAAACTGGAGCCGTGTGACCCGTGAAAAGTATGCTGTCATTATTTGAAGTCGAGGAGTCATCTGAGCTGTGTGAAGAGTCGCTGCTACTGTCACTTGAAGAATTTGTTTTTACCCGCATATCTACATTTTCATTAAGCCTTGTTAATGGATAAGATGTTGGTGATGATACGTTCAATACTTGATTAGATTCATCACTGCTTGTACTTTCGTCATCTTCTTCAGAAGAGGCTTCAGAAGAGGAACTACTTTCAGAGGATGCCGACGAGGATCCAGAGTCAGTATCACTAGATGAGCTGTTCGTGTCATCATCATCTGAAGAAGAAGAACTGTCCGATGAATCGTCAGAATCGTAAAACGTTGATGATGCATGTCTGTTGGGATCGATTTTCCAACCATCACCAGTCTCAGCTCCCATTACAGATCTTGGTTTTGATTTGCTCTGTGGCATCTTCTCTACTGGAGGATCCCGAAGAGAAGAACTACTATCGACTTTTGACCAAGGGGGCAATTGAATGTAAGAAGTTCCAGTGACATGAGAAACCATACTTGTAAGTGTACCAAATCTGAAATGACCTCCTCCGTCTGCTGGTATCCACGATGATTCTGGTTTCTGTTGTAAGAACATATTTTTGGCATCATGAATTGTCAAAGCTTTGCGATTCAGTGGTAGAGGAGTCAAAGTTTCAACCTCAAACTTCAAACCTTTAACCATGTGGACGATAAGGCTTACATTTCGAGCTCTGTCACGAACGTCAAGGTTGACATCGAGCCGACCAAGACCAAGAATGAAGTCACATAGAGTTTCGTCATTTATTGAACACTTTGTCGATACCAATGCTTTCCCTGCCAAGTGTACACATTGGCACTTAAAGTCTGTATCCATATCAGTGAATCCATTGGCAAGTAAACGCAAAAGCTCAGAGAGCACACGTTTTTTCTCCGAATTGCCAATCTTGGGTACATGAATAGAATCCGTATCATTTAAAAGCCACTCCCCGATAATCCACAACGCAGGAGCGATATTATTCGGTGGTAGGACAGGGACTCTATGGTGTATCTTACTACTGTCGTCTTCGTTCTGTTTGTTTTCTTCTGTACTTTCATCCTTTATCAAAGGTCTAATAACCAACATTAAAAGTTGGTGAATCGCAGTTCCTCGCGTATGAAAAGGATCCTCTACACTTTCTTGACTACTAAGCTGAAGCAATATTTGTTGCGCTATCGCAATGCTCTGACCAATTACTTGATGATTGTCTGATGCTTGCATAAGAGTTATGATACCTTGCAAACAATTCAGTGCAAGCTGGTTAGCTTGATTTCTGAAATAAATTGCATTCCCAGTTTTCGCCCCTTGACGAGAGTAAAAAATGTTGGCCATCTCTACAAGTTTACCTATTGCTCTTATCGAGGCGCATACGAAAGCCTTATCAGTATTTCGAACATATATTTTCAATTCATTCAAAACAGCATTAATTGAGTTTTCTTCAAGGCAAAGAGAAACAAGAATGTCCAATTTGATTATACGGGTGAACGATGGATCCGTGGCTTTTACAAAGAAATCATTCAGATAGGGTGTAAAAGCAGACGGACAATCCTGAGCAAGCATTCGAATAGAATTCAATACAACATACTGAATCTCTCTTCGATCGTGATATATTCGAACAAGGGCCTTTCCAAGAGAACTACGAATTTTGATACTTGCAATTCCGCAATGGTAATGTAAAGAGCAAACTCCAAGCACAACACCCGAATTTCTTGATTTCAATAGTGGCAATGAGGAATTCAATAAAAGCCTGTGATCTTCGTCTAATCCAGCATCTTCTTCTGTTGCCACAGAAAGGGATTGAGACACATCTCGGTCACCACTAAAAGCATTATTACCTAAAGAATTCAGTTCAGATGGAGAACGCATCCTGCTGGCCAATGAAGTATCTCCTCTCTTAGCTATATAAGAAGGCAACTGCAATGAAGTGTTTTCATCGTCATCCGTGCTTTCATCTTCTTCATCCGAATAAAATCCTTTCTTCACAACCCGCTTCTTCGACTCCTCCTTTTCCTTCTTCTTGCTGTCTGTTGATGTGATGATTTGGCTTGTGTTTTGACCCCCTGATTCTTCAAAAGAAGTAAAGGCATCATCGATTGAATCATTTGATTTACCAAAGATTCTAGTAATTCGCCTCTGACGATCTATCTTCTCTGCGCTACCAATACCATTTGATGCTTCTGGACTTCTAAAGAAAGTCCTACAATACCTGGCTAAAACATCTAGACAACTAATTTGACCCCATTCTTCAATATCTGTCAGTAGATGACATAACTTTCTGTAGCATCCATGAAGCATATCCAATTCATTAGGGCATATTTCAACAAAGCTCACAACTGCAGAACTGAGTACGATGGTACTATTTTCTTCCATGAGTATCTTCCTCAACATCTCCTTGAGCCTATGTTTGTTGTCATCATCACTCCTCGGGTATAGTTTCGCCAGTGCATTAGTGGCACATTTGCGTACATGTGGAGATGAATCTTTACTACACGACTGCACTGCTAAAATTTGAATTTGCAATACGTCCATGACTCGGATACTGGTTAGAACACGAAGTGCGAGCGGTCGGATATTATCGTTACTATTTGATAAATCGCGCTGGAATGCATTTATAGAAAGCAGGGCAAGATCTCTACAGGTTGCATCATGATCTGCGTAATGTGTAAGATATGTGTAGACCATTTTTCGTATTTCCAACGACGGACAGCTTACTAATTTTACTACATGGGGGAAGAAATCAGAAACGTCTCTTCCTTTGGACATGCTGGCGAGAAGCCATTTCATGCTGTTCATCAACACAGGTATCGAGGTAGGGTTAGAGGGATCCGATGAGGAAAATTGACTACGAATCGTCGTTGGGCTGATGGAATCTTGAAAGAACTGAGAGTCGCTGATCGTGGAAAGGGCGGAGGCGAGCTGGTTCGAAAACAAGGACTCCGCTGTGGCTTTCATGTGAGTGAGTTGCTCCCCTGCATTCTGAATGCCTATGGAACTAGGATTCATTGCAATGGAATGGAACAATGATGATGGGTAGATTTAGATTTTTAATGGCTTCCTATCTACTTCCTCCTCCCAAACGACATGTAGCGTGTGTGTATGGCGCTTGTAGCTTGTAGCCGTACGTGCTGAAGAAGGCTAACATGGCCTCCAAAAGAGACAAAATAAACCGTACACCAATGTAAATAATAACATCACAACTGAATCTATGTATCAACAATATTCAGTCATATCTTATACAAACATATCCATTATGCGATGTAGTCCATTTTGTGGATTTTGATATGAAATCCAAACAAGAGGCATCAGACACAATAATAATCAAAAGAACCAATCTGAAACAAGGCACAACGAAATAATCTTTTTATGGCTGTATTTTAAGATCGTTCTACTCTAGATTCATTGTACAAGTGTTCGCCAATTATTGAAAGGAAGGAATTTTGGATTGATCCTTCGTTCGAATTGATGATTTCTCTTAGGGACGGACTGAAATGGACACATTGAAAAAATGACATGAAAATGGCCTAACGGCGTGCTCCAAATCATTTGTCCACATTTCATAACTGCCAAAGTGAACCAAAACCAACACACTATACACCATACTTCATCAATCATGCTGCCATTTCTTTATCCCATTGATAAAATCAGTATCAAACATCCTAATGATCCAGGTTCTGACAATACTACGAAAACGCTTACTTCGTGGGAATCCATGTCTCCCTACGTAATGGCAGAATATATTGCGGAGCTTTCTCTTCATCAACAGACTCCAACACTTGCTGAGCGTCGTGGTAAAAATATTACAATAGACACTTCATACGAACACACATCACAAGATAGTTTCCCTGATCCTCCTACTGGTATTCGAAATCTTTCTGATAAGTCTGGTCCATCGTCAAAATTCCTGTTCGATATAGACGATATCGATGAGGATGAAGAGTACATGGAAGCTCCTCGTCGTTCTAAAAGACTTTATTCCTCCATAGAATCTAACAAAGAAGATGAAGATGCTAATTTGGAGCCATTCGATCCATCGTTTTTGATGTTACATAATCCTCATGAAATGACTGCAAGACTTGCAGTAACTGAAATTATGGCCCTTGCTCGAAAGTTGGAATCCAGCAAGTGCTTTGGAACCTGCCGTTCTTCTTACAAAAGGTTTCGAAATTTGTTACTCGAAAGATCTATAAATATCAGCGTATCAAACAAACATGATGAAGAGAAACAGGTTTTATTCAATAATCTATATTCAGACTCTTTGATGCACATGAAAGCATTGGTTCAAATGTCGGAACACATTTCCAGCAAAATTGACTCATCTATTACACTGCCTCAACAACAGGAAGAAGCGAAAGATGAGCAGAAAAAGTTTGCACTCAACTATGAAGATCAGGACCAGTCTATCGATACTCGTGAATTCGATAAAAAATGTTTCACAAGATACATGAACAAATGGCTCAAGAACAATTGGACGAATCCTTACCCAGATGACGAAGGACTTTCAATAATGGCTGCTGAAAATGGTACGACCGAAACAATTATCAGTAATTGGCTTATCAATGCTCGCACTAGGAAGTGGAGACCAAGTATTGTAAAAGCGTTTGAATTAGGGAGACCAGCGGATATGTTGATGGAAGACTCCATCCGTATTTTTGATGGAGAAAATGTAGATTCGTAGACAACGAGTGTGATATGCGATGCTTTTATTACGCATTTATACATCATGACAATGTACTATAAATTCAAAGCGTCATTCTATTTTGAATTTTGTGAGGATTGATTTCATTTTATTCGATGTATGAACGAACATCCATTTGATTGCCCGAAGTAAAATTTTAAATAAAAATTATTCATTCTGAATCATATCGAAAATGGGTATGGTTTCTTCTTCATATATCTTGTACTGTTTTGTTCCCCATCGGTGGAAATTTCAGTAGCTGTGACATCTTCACTCCACGGAGAAGTAAGCAAGTTAAGGATACCAGCGGATATAGAAATACCTAACATTCCAAACACAAACTTTTCACCGTTGCTCATAATGATTGGTGACTGTTTCAGTCCGTGTGGAAATCTTGGTGGCATTGTCCAAATTAATATTTATGAAATGATGGGTTTATTTATCTGAACGAAAGAATGTAAAATTGAATTTGAGAAAAAACGTTTCATGTTATTAGTCATTACTTAGAAATTCAACCTTGTTCAAAATAATCGGCCTGTATTTCGGTTCGTTGATCATCAATGATGGTTACAGTAACTACAAAGTAAACTTTCACTATGCGATTTATTTAGCTAGATGTTTGTAAGATTGATGAGTTTCTGTATCAATTTATCGAATTACATCCATGATCCAT
>Ga0213868_10004167_pt1 | contig 13268 bp, 9 predicted proteins | sample PICome_9_FD_160087 | JGI IMG/M metagenome (GOLD analysis project Ga0213868, IMG submission 160087) | Coastal seawater microbial communities near Pivers Island, North Carolina, United States - PICO127 | ecosystem: Environmental > Aquatic > Marine > Coastal | place: USA: North Carolina | collected...
GCCCGTTATTTCCAGCGATCACGGGATAACGAGAAAAATATGCGGCTTTGCTGCGAGGATTCGCTAGGTGTTTCCGGGCAAGATCATTAGCTTCTCGCGATGCAACTGTGGCCTCTAGGAAGGCATCGTGCATGACACCGGTTGAACTAGGCGGAAAGTCATTGCGTTTGCGCGGCGCAACAGGATCACTGCCATCCTGATCGGCCTCTCTAGGTGCTTCGCTGTGCGTTTGGGCATTCTTTCTCAAGAGAAGAGCTTCGAAAAACGCATCTGGCGTGCCAAACTTCGTCATCACCGAGGAAATGTCATAACTGCTGCAAAAAGCCGTGTTCATCTCATAGATGATCATGGTCAACTGAAAGCTGTCCGAAAGGATTTCGAACCACTTTTTTTGGGCATCCTGCGAATGATCGTAGCGCCCGAGCACCTTCTTCATCAATCGTTCAAACGTACCCAGATGATCCCCTGCGATCACTTCATCAGGCCCATCGGCGGGGGCCGCCACACCCAGATGATAGCTGCTGGGTTTGCCATTTGGCGCCCACAGCGGCAGAATTGGGGCAAAGATCAAAGTATGCGGATCGCGTGTATGATCTGCTGGCAGATCGTAGTCGAAGAAACCCTCGCGCGCGAGGTTTTGCTCGATAGCCTCGGGGGTCGGCTCTTTAGGATCAACCAGTTGAGTCACGGAAATCACCCGATCAGACAAATGAGGGCTGTAGGACACGATCTGCCCAGTGCTAGACAAGTCTACGGGCGTCAGTTCAGCCTGCCAGTGCTTGGCCGCGACGAACGCATCGGCGAAAGAGACCGTCCCAGTGATCTGCTCAACCATCAGTTCGTGATTAGGTCGGTCCAGTTTTTGGCCTATGACAGTTGAAAAGACTGGAATGGTAAAAGGCTGGAGCGCATCGTGCCCTAACTGCGCGATTTTTTGGGCAAAAAGGGTTTGTGCAGGCGCCATACGCAAAGAATGAAACGCGTCCGCAACCTTGAGCTTGCGAAAAGCGAGGGCCTCAAACGCGTCGAGTTCTTCCATTATCTGATCTTCTTGGCCGGACACGATCACTTTACCCGCAGATATTTCGGCACCGATTTGGCTATTTTTCAGCGAGCGCGTGAAATCGGCCACATCTTCAGGGCTGCCTACGACCTCAAACATATGCCCTGCCGGGCGCACCTCTTGCGCGTCTAACATCGCTTGAGTGCGGCAAGACAACAGATCCACGGCTGTATCCTCGGCCAGTCCACCCGCAACGACATTTGCCACGAACTCTCCGACGCTGTATCCAAGGACCGCCGCAGGCAAACAACCCGATTTGCGCAAAATCGCAGCCATCGCTAATTGATGCGCAAAAGCGAACACCTGGTCATAAAGGCTTGGTTTGTTTGGGCGCGTCGCGAAATAGCTATCAATTAGGCTCCAGCTTAGCTTCGCTGCGAACTTCTGATCCAAACGCTCCATCGTTTGGCGATAGATCTGATTAGTCTCGAAATAGGTACGGTGGTGGGTGTTGACCGGGATCGATTGCCCCCCGAAACAGAACAAGGGGCGCTTGCGTTGACTGGTCGTACCGAGACGCTTGATCGAAGGTCCGGCGCAATAAATTGAAACACCTGCACCGCGTTTCCGGCTAAGCGCAGCGCCTGACTTTATAATTTCGGCAGCATCAAACGAGCCAATTGAAAAGACATCTCGGAGATCCAACTCAAAGGAGTCATTCTCAGCGTGCTTCAAACGTGGAAAGCTGAAGCCTACTTCGGAGGTCGAAACAGCGCTGGCGCGGCTTCGATTGGCCGGATGCCCTTCCGCAAGAAGAAACGCATTCGAGCCGCCAAATCCGAATGACGAAACGCCTAAGCGCAAGGCGCTTCCTTGGGCCAGCGACACGGCCCTGTTCTGGATTTCGACTCCCTTGCCAACAGGTATATTCAGCATCTCTTCATTCGAAACAGTTGGCGGCAGTTCTGCTTTAGCCATGCTAAGGACAAGCTTCACAATCGCTGCCAGCGCGGAGGCTCCCTCAAGATGGCCAATGTTTGACTTCACCGCCCCCAAGGTAAGTGGCGACGATCGAGTCTCATTGCCAAACACCGACAAGATACCCGTCAGCTCGGATTTGTCCCCTGCCATCGTACCGGTGGCGTGCATTTCAATATGGTCGAGGTCGCTTGCCTCCCAACCTGCACGCTCAAGTGCCGTACGATAGAGCGCCTCTTGGCACGCCACGTCAGGGATAGAGAAATGCTGCGCGTTAGAGTTCTGGCTAATCGTGGTCGCTTTAATGGTCAGATAGGACGACAGACCATGTCGCTTGGCGAAGCCTTCCGATGCAAGCAAAATGCCTACCACTCCTTCGCTGCGAATATAACCATCGCGTGATCCATGCAGTGCATTCAATGACCCCGTCGGGGACAATAGCTGCGCTGCGCGAAGGCTGTCACCAATCACGGGGTCATGGAAGTTTGAAATCCCCAGCACCAGCGCTGCTTCGCAGTTGTGGCACTGAATTTCCTGAGCCGCGATATGTAGTGCAAATAAGCCCGATGAACAGGCCGTATCGACAGACAAGCTGGGTCCGGTCCATCCGAAGCGATAGGAAATCCGGTTGGCTACCACCGCACGGCTATTTCCGATCGCGAAGTGGCCGCTGGCATCGGCGTTCAATCTGCGGTGGCTGCTTTCAGACTGAGCAACAAAGACACCAATGTTGCCTGACAATGCAGATCCGGTCTCGGCTTTGAATTTGATCGCAATACGATCTGCGATGTCTAGGCCCATTATATGTTCGCGCTGGCTTTGCTCGAGCTCAGTGGCTGAAAAGTCTACATGGGTACCATCAAAATCGCGCTCTGGATAGCGCAGCTCTGACCCCTGCTGATAGCAGTCCCGCCCCGCGCTATCATTATGCCTAAGCGCATTGCTGAGGCGTGCCCAATACCCCGCATTCCCGGTGAACAGCGGCGTTTCGATTTCTGCCATGACAATTTCAATGGGAGTATCAGCTACCACGATAACTCTCCCTGCGAATATATTGATCAGGAGACCTTCGCGGGTTTTCGGGTTTCAGCAATTCACGCCCCTTGTTTTGGCGTTCTTCATGTTTCCATCCGCCTGCGATCTGGCAACGCATCAACTTGCCACTGCTAGTCTTAGGCAGGGTTCCCTTTCGATAGAAATGAACCTGCTCAAGCGACAGATCAGTGGCTAGGAACACCGCCTCAGCCAACCGCTTACGTACTATATCGGATTCATCGCGTAGGTCTGTTGGTGTCTCGATGGCGATGCCAAGGCAATCCATGCCGCGTCTTTGGAACACAAAAGCGCTTGCCTGATAAACAGCACGCTTTAAGCCGAGCGCATCCAAGCATATCTCTTCGATTAAAACAGGCGAAAAGTTCTCCCCGTTCACGATCAATATCTCTTTCATACGTCCGCAAACATACAGCGCTCCCCCGGACAAAAAACCGATGTCGCCAGTGGCGAAGCATGAAATGTCGTCAAGGTAAAGTGCTTCACTGCCACGTTTCTGGCCATAGTAATGATCAATGACAGAAGGCCCGGATATCATGATCTCCCCAATCTCGTCCTCGGGCAAAAGCTGGTCTGGCTGCGCAACGCTGCGGATGCGCACATCAACGCCCTCGACAGGCTTGCCACAATCCAGTACTTCGCCACCCGGCAATGCCCCTTGCCAAGCCTGGTCTTTGATGATGCAAGTATCCATACCGCCGCTGCCGACTGTGACGGCAAGTGTCGCTTCCGCCAACCCATAGCCCGAAACCAGAGCGTCCGGCGAAAACCCATAGGGCGCGAAAGCGGTTCGAAACGCCTCTGCGTGCTCGGGTGAAACAAAATCCGCGCCGACAAGTAGCTTATGTAGTCGGCTTAGATCCAACCCATCCAGAACTTCGACTTTAGCGTGTTCCACGCTATGCGCTAGAGCAAAGCTAGCAAATGCCGCGTGCGTGACGGCATTCTTCTCAAGCCCACGAAAGCACTTATTTGGATCCTGCACGAACACCATTGGATCTACCTGATAGATCCGGCACTCCAGAAAGACAGGCAGAAACAGTCCGAAGATCAGCCCAAAATCATGGAAAAAAGGCATCCAGTTGTAGAGATGCGCCTGCCGCCGCACCCCAAGTGCGCCTGCCAAAGCACGGCAGTTGGCTTCAATCATCTCCAGATTCAGCTGAATCCCTTTGGGCAAACTGGTCGAACCTGAGGTAAACTGCAGCACGACCGGCTGGTCCTGATCCAGCGGAGTCACGATATCCAACGCGCGAGCTGGCAAGGCCATCATGTCTTCATGCAGCAAGAAGGTCAAATCGAGATCAAGGGAACGCGCAAAGACCTCAAACGTTGCCGCATACGCCGAAGGGATAATGACAAGATCAATATCTGCACTTCTGAGCACTTTGCTGGCCCGATCATCATCGCGCCGTGGTTTGGGGATCTTCATCGGCGAAATCAGACAACCTGCAGTTAAACAGCCCATCAAGACGGGCGCAATCAGAAACCCTCCAGACGGATAAACCAGGCCGATGCGCCGTGCGTCAGGATGATGTCTTTTAAGATAGTCTGACACTGCCGCGACAACGCCAACGAACTCTGCACCAGACATTTGCTCGCAAACATCGCAGCCATCGCGCAACAGGTTCACATAACCCGGAATGTTGCGTGACTGGATCGCCTCAAGACTTGCAAGCAGGCTCATCTCAAAACCTCTGCAACTGCGGCCAGGTCCGCGCCTTGCGCGACTAGGCTATCGACCACCTGTGTGCTGTTGCGCAGGATGGCAGGCTCGGCGAAATCGTTGGAGATCCCTATTTCCATAGGGGCTTCGTGGCTCAGGAACAATGGCATAGCATGGGTAAGCCCGTAGGCGCCGCAGTTGCCAAAGGCCAAGATGTCCCCCTCACTAAGATTTGGCAGTGCCAATCCGCTGGCCAGCATGTCCGCTGGCGTACATAGTGGACCCACAACATCCCCACAAAACTCTGCAATATGGTGACCATCGGTGCGGCGTGCGGGGATGTGAAGGCAAGGAAAGTTCTGCCGCTTAAAGCGTGACTGAGTCGAAAAGCCAGAGAACGCGTTCATGCCGCCATCGCAGATCGCAAAATCCCTGCCCTTGCTGTGCTTAAGCGTCTCAACACGAGTACAGAAAACTCCCGTCGGAGCCACAACAAAGCGGCCAAGCTCAAAGGCAAGCATTACATGCTCGGGAAAATCAGCCAGCGCGGCGTCCACCACTCCCCGCAAAGTCTCAACGGGGTAATGGGTGGGACTCGAATCCACGGGGAAGGAAAACCCACCCCCAAAGTCGAGGAAATCAATATTTGTCCGCAGATCATCGGGTGTTTCGTCGTAAATCTCTCGCATCTCTTGGATAATCGCCAGCGTGACTTCGGTGTTTTCGATTTGGGTCCCCGCGTAGATGTGATAGCCGCTAAGACGCATCTCAGGGGCTGTGCGCAAATCCTTATAGATCGTGGTTAATGCGCTGCGATCAATGCCAAATTGGGTGGGTTGTCCGCCCATCTTTATGCTCGATGAGCCCACCTTCACATCTGGATTCACTCTCAGAACCAATTTGAACTCCGTAAGTCCCAGCATTTTGATCCACTGGATTTGGTTGATGGATTCCACAACGATCCGCCGCACCCCAATGCGGGCCGCCGCCGCGATGTCTTGCTTGGTTTTCATTGGTCCGACAAAAACCAAACGTTCGGGCGCGACACCTGCCAGTACGGCGGCTGCAATCTCGCCTAAGGAGGCCACCTCGATACCATCGAAATTCACGGCAATCCGCCGGATCAGGTGCAGGTTAGGATTCGCCTTGGCGGAATAATAGAGATGCATTCTGGCAGGAACATTGGCACGGACCCACTCCGTGCGCTTATCCAATGCATCCAAATCAAACAGGTAGAACGGCAGTTCGTAGCGCTGATACAAATCCGAAATCAAGGTTGCGAACTGGCCAAAGACGCTTTGATTATCTAGCATTGATCAACCTCTTCATCTTTAATAAACAAAACAAGCGCCATGGAGCTGGTCATGAAAGCGACACCAGCCAACAAGGCCCACATCAGTGCAAGTTGCAGTTCGCTGGTCAAAACGACGAAGGCAGAACCGACCAAGGTACCTATCGCCATCCCGCTATATCGGCTGATTGAGTTATATGCGCTGACCTCATCAATCCGATGAACTGGAACAGTGTTCAAAGTCAGCTTGTTATACGGCGAAACAAATATGCCGCGTGCAGCACCCAGAGCTGCCCCTGCAAGCAATAACCACCAGGAATTGCCGCTCCAATTGGCAAGAGCGAACGCTGCTAAGGCTGCGAAAAACACGTAGGCCGACGACCAGAGGCTTCGCTTGATGTTGCTTCTGGCGATGGCCTCGAACAACAGCGGGCCAAAAATAAAGCCGAGAGGAACGAAGACGATAGTTCCCCCCAGTCTAAGTTCGTTGCCGACCGACAATACCTCGTAGTAGATATAGAACGGCAGTACGTACGCAACGACGTAGGTGCCCGCAAACGACAGCGCATTCATCATTAGCGCTTGGACCAACCTAGTATCACGAACCAGAAAATGGATGTCGAAGATAGGGTGATCCGAGTTCTGATCAGACCGTTCAAATAGCAACCAAGCTGCCAACATCAGTGCTGCAGATATCACCAAACCGACGATCAAATGGGTCTCTCCTCGGACAGATTGCGCCACGACGAACAGCGAGCAAAGCACCAAGCCTGTCGCCAAGAGTCCGTCAAAATCCCAGCACCGGACAGGAACCATCGGTGGCAACTCGACACTGATAGTTTTCATTCGAATGGACGTTACCGCAATCAGCATTGCCACGGTGACCGCAGTCGTCCCGAAGTAGAGGACGGGTATAAGTTGCTGCTCTGCAGCGAGCGCCCCCAAGGTCGGACCAGCCAACATACCAACTCCAATTGACACCGGGATAAGCGCAAACGGTGACACGCGCATATGTTCCGATAGTCGCCAATGCACGATCAGAGCGGGCGTTGCCGCTACTATAAGAGCAACGCCCGCTCCCTGAAGCAGACGCGACATTACAACGGCCAAGAGATTCGTACCGATTGTGATGCCCAGCAAAAACGACCCCGCAGCAAACAGGCCGCCTCCTAGGACCAGGCCAGGCACGCGCGCGAGCGCGCGTGCTTTAGACGTTAGCGACAAAGCCAACATAACGATGATTGCTAGGTAGTACGTATATAAAATTATTTGGCTTTGCTCGACCGGAACCGTTAAAGCTTCGGCGACTACGGGCAGTAAAAATTCGGCCATCGCCGCTTCAAAGTTGAAGGCAACGTTCACAAAAAATAGCATCGCTACCAGCAACCGTGCCCTCCGTCGATCATCCATCAGTCTGTTTTCCTCAGCACACAGAAGGCACCAGCGCCAGTTTCCGAGACCTGCATTAAAACCGCGCGCGCCGTGTCAGAAGAGAAAAATTCCTGCAGCGCGTTATAGGCGAAGTTTACACCAGAATAACCGTCATCGCGGTTCTCAAAGATATAGCGCGGCCTGTCCGGGAGGGCTATGCGCGCAGCGTCTTCAAACGCGCGAGAATAGCGCGGCAAGATGTGCAGAATGTCATCAAGTAATCCGATTGAAGTCTGAGCCATCGCCAATAGCTCAGCATAGGCAGGCAACAGGTCTGTGGCGCAAGTCGGCTCGATAGCAAACTGGCGGATGTCGCAATGCTCAATCTCGACTCCTTCTTCGCAGGGGCATAGATGTAAGACACTTGCACCATCATTGACCATCACATCGCGCAAGATCCTGCGCCGTGCAGGCATAATGCCCAGTTCATTTAGTGCCAAGACGACGCCCTTTTGCCCCTGTTGTGCAAGGGTGTGTGCCAGCTCAAGGCCAAACATGCCTGCAGCTGTTCCACATTGAGAAATTGAAAATGGAATTATCTTCTGATTTTGCAGGGCCTTCTGCGCGCGGCACGCTGGAGAGCTGTAGAACTCAAGATCAATTGCGCGGTGACAGTAGATCAAAAAGTCGGCGTCTCCGATGCTGCTATCGCGTTCCAAGCAATTGCTCAAAAGCTGCTCTGTTACTTCGCTGCTGGACACTGATGACTGGCAACGCACCATGTCCTGACCGTTGTTTCTGCGAAACCAATCGATATCATCGGCATTCGAGAACTCTGGCTGGTTCACAATCGCTCTTTGTGCATCGGAAATATTCTGCCGCAACACATGTAAGCTTACACCTTGTCGCCAATATTCGCAGTCGTCTGCATAGTCTGGCAGTTCAACAGGTTCGGGTACCCACTTATCCTTTATCCGCAGGAGCAAGGTCACACACCCTCGGACAAAGAAGTATTGATAAGCTCTACGATTTTGTGAGCCGAGGTGAAGACATCCTCCTTCAGCTCGCTTTCCTCTATCTCTAGATCGAATTCCTCTTCTATGGCCATCAGGAAGTCGACAATCGACATCGAGTCCAAGCCAAGATCGAACAAATTCACGTCGGTCTCTGCTAAGTTCACCTCAGCCTGCAGGATGTTTCCGATAATTCCCTGGACAATCTCGGTTGCTTCATTGTTGTTCATTTGATTTCCCATTAATCTAGAACGGCGCACGCGCCGTAGGTACGTCCCATGCCAACAGCCATCCAAAGTACCCAATCGTTTTCGTTGATCACCCGATCAGTCTTGGCGTCCATGTAATTAATGATGTTATCGCATCCGTAGTGATGCCCGTTGCGGGGCACGTTCGATAAAAAGACGTTGTCCTTATCCACTCCGAGAGTCTGCGCAACCTTGGTCAACCCAGTCGGATTTACGTTATGTGGCACTACGTGATCGTAAGGCCTTTTCTCGTGTTGCTTAGAGATACGACGTCCCAATCGAGACAATAGCAGGTATCCTAAGCGATCAGCGGTCGCATTATTCGCCTCACCTGAGGCCGAGATATCCATGCCTGCGTAGTGCTCACCATGAGTCACGATCTGTACATCGAACACACGCGACCGGTCATACCCAGCTGTTATGAGCATGGCGGCCGCACCGTCGCTTTCCATCTGCATCCCATCTATAAGGCGCATACCCTCATCCATCACAACATCTGCGCCGACAACGATAGCCTTGCCATTGAACTTGCCGACTGAGTGGTAGGCCTTGAGAATCTGAAATATTGCCATCGGGGACACGCAGTTCTGTTGTGCCAGAGAAAAACACTTGGCACGCGTGGCCCCAATTTTTGATGCGATGCGCGCAGGTGCCGATTGTCCGTCCATCGCAGCTGAGGTTTGCAGCGTATGAAAGTAAATCAGGTATTCGACATCGCGAAGCTCGTTCGGCGATAGGTTCAAACGCTCAACCGCAGCGACAGCAAGCTCTTCTGCGGTCCTGTCCGATATGTAGAACTCATTGATTTTGTTGCGCTCAAAAGCCAGTCTTGCAAACTCATCGGAGTAGCCGTGCAGGGATGCCCATTCGAACACATTCCCTTTGCTTTCTGGTTGAAAATAAGCCGCTCTCTCGATGCCAAAAACTCCCATGCCAGCGCCCTCAACAAGTAATTTCGGCAAAAATGCTCAAAGAAGAGCGCTCACCAAGTGATCCAAAATCGGAGAATCGCCTTCCCGTCGAAAACGTCCCGCGGACGTTTAGGCTAATGCGATCACTTATCGCATGGGAATAGCCCCCGAAGGTCAAAAAGCTTCCGTCATCGATGGAAACGTATTGACCAACAGACAAAACATTGTCCACCTTGCGCCCCATACGCCGTTCGTAATTCCAGAATACGTAGTTCTGCGAAAAAGTTCCGAAGTTGTGATTAAAGTCGCGCAGATCGCCGTAAAGCTGGTCTGAGCGCAACCTCAGTGATTGATCTAACAAACCTAGCCAAGCATCTTTTTCTGCTTTGGAATACCCGTTTTGGTCGTGGATAAATTCGAATCTGACCAGATCAGTTGTTGTGAAGGAATACTGTGCCCCCAACATAAACTTTAGGTAAGGGCCGTTACTATGGCGACGATAGCTAACGGCATTGGCGTCCGCCTTCTGATTAACTCCGGTGATAGGCCCAGTCTGGGTCACGATGAACTTTGATGTCTTCGACGACAGCAAAGCCTCGCCATAGTTGGTCAGAGAATCTGATATGCCCGCGTCAAATTGCACACCAACGGAAGTGTTCTCAGTCTCGCGGATTGCAGGCACGTTGAAGTCAGTACATTCGGCACAGAAAACGTCCAAAATGGCTGTGTAGGGACCGTCATAATTGTCGCGGGTTTGATGTAGGGCAAAGACCCCGTACGAACCTGATGCAGTGTCCCGATCATAGCGCAAATAAGCCCGATCTCCAAAGTTGCTGAATTTATGCAACTCTGGAATGTCGGGCATGTATATCAGCGTTAACTCACCATCACCAACAAACGTGTTTAAGCGCAATCCCAGATTGCCCTGCCGCAGTTCCGTCGAGGCATCTTCGGACTTGCGCATTCCAACAAATTGCCGAGATTTCGCAAAAACATCCGCAATCGGGATCGACGAGTTGCCATACACAGGGTTTATAAACCCAAAATCAAGCGTGAAATTTTCAGCTTCACCTCGCAGATAGACTTCGGGGAAGGTTGCCCCAAAGTAATAGTTGTCGCTGAATGATAGCGCAGAAATCGGCATATCATCTGTCTGAAGGCCAACTGGATTGATTCTACCCACATGTGCCTGAGCAAAGAACAATCCCTCTAAGGTCAGGAAATCACCCAGGGATTTACTAAAACGGTATTCCAGTTCGGTATAGAATGCGTGTTGCTCCTCACGTGTCTCATCGGGCACAACGGGCGTACTTTCAACCGTGGGAATGAAGCGCAAACGATCCTGAGGATATTCGTTGAACTTATAGCCGCTGCGCAACACGAACTCATCTGCGACAGATGATGTTGGTACGACGTACAGTAGTAGGGATAAAGCCAAACTTGTTGCGCCAAAAACTCGCATCTCTACAACTCTCCCATCAACGCTGAGGCCTGTGCAGCAACAGATTCAATCGACAGATCAGCGCGCTCGCGTTCCGCATAAGTGCTCGCAAACACTGGTATGAACTCAGTCATGATCGCTAATGCCTCTCGGTTGATCGGCAAGATCTGCCCATCATCAGCGTCGGCCCGAATTATGCGCCAAGCACTCAACAGCCGCGCATGTGACTTCTCATCCAGTTGCAGAAACTCAGGCGACCTCACCAGCGTGATTGCTTCAAACAAGACCGAGAGGCCTTGTTCAGGGTATGTTTCCGCAACGTTAGTGAAGACCGCAGATGCTTGCGCACTGCTGGCCTGTTTGTCCAACGGGCTTGACTGGTATAGCGGCTTCATCGACAGCGCGGCAGCATAATAGCTATAGAGACGCGGCTGCGCCTTCGTTCGCGAGATGTCCCCTTCAAAATACGCAATGGCGGACCAAATTTCCTGCTGCGTCGCCCCTGGCTTTAAGACATCGACTGCTTGCTGATCGGCCTGAAACTGCACTAACACCACCGTTGGGTCGGTCCGCAAATTTCCATACCAAACACCGACACCACCAAGACCTACGACGAAAAGAAGGAATATTATTCGTTTCATTATGTGCGCACCGCCGTTAACTGGTCGCGATCCAGCGACCCGATGACACCTGCATATTGTAACCCCACACTCGCCTCGCCCAAAACCACTGAATCCGCAGTCTGCTCTTCATCTCCGAGGAAGTCGGCGATCACGTGCAACAGCCCGCTTGCAGGCAAGTATCCCCGCCGCGACCAATCCCCAGTGAAGTGTTTAAACGCGCTTTGACTCTCGATCTGAGAAAACCTCGCCCCTGGTTGGCTAAGGAACGCGATGCCTCCGGATCGCAAGGGGTTTGGCTTAAGGCCGTCGATCAATCGGGTTTGAAGCTGGTTGGACGCGTCATGAAGAGCGGCGGCGTCCTCTTCGTAGGTATCGAGGTTGTAGAATCGGCCATCGATCTCAAATTGAGGTGCCGACGACACCCACAAGCCGTTGTGATCGACTGGCTGGGTCGACAAAAATGCGGACGCAGCCCCATCGCCAAACAACCCGCCCGAGAACTTGCGGCGCACAAACCGCGCGTCGATCTTGTCTGCGGCTATCACAAGCACACCTCGGCTTGGGTTCGCTGTCACGTAGGCCTGGGCCAATTCAATTGCCATGAAGATCCCAGTCGCCCCGTTCACTCGAAGGTTTGTGACTGAAACATCTGAAAGAAGACCCAGTGCGTAGTGAATCTTCGCGCAGTGGAACTCGGTCCAGATCTCGTCATTCCAGAAGGTGCAGTAGATCACACGACCTACGGATGGCGAGTTCAATCTGGCCAAGTGCGCTTTGCCAACCGATATGGCAGCGTCGACCTGAGAGATCTTTTTTATGCCGCCAATTTCGCGATAACCAAGATCTTTGAGCACCTCCAGCTCACCAAGAAACCGCTCGGACCGAGCAAGCGCATCAATAGGCAGAAATTGTTCGCATTCGTATATGTCTGGCTGATGAATAAATATGTCAGTCATAAAAAATCCAAAGGTAGTGTCTAAAAATATTGCGCTATGCTTGACTTCGAATCGCTATTAACGTTGTGTTAAGCAATGATTAACGTGAAATCACCTCTACCGTAAATAGAAAAGTTCTTTACTTAGCGCATGTTAGCGCATGAAAATGATAGTCAAGTGGGATAGATTTGGGCGACATAATTCATGTTGAATACTGATTTTATTGATGTTTTGGGTTTGCGAAATAAGGAATCAGTCTGTGGAAACAAGCTGGCCCTGACAAATTCGGAAGGTATCTCCTTTACTTATGAACAACTCAGAAGTGTTGTTTCGAAGGTCGCAGCAAGACTCTCTTCGCGCTTAGAGGGAATTTCATCCGGTACAGTTTTGATCTCAACTGGTTCCAAGGTCCTTGACGCCACAATCTCCCTGTCCTGCATGGCTCTGGGCGCAAGATTTACTATTTTGGATCGTCAGAAAGATGCCGTGCACAAATCACACGTATGCGCTCATTCTGACGCAACGAGCGTAATCGTCGGCTCGGATGATTTTGATCTCAACGAGTGGGTAACCCCGAACGTCCAAGTCGTTTGGACCGCGAAATACGACGATTTTTCTGTCAAACTTACGGCAAATCAACCAAAACTGGAAGCACCCCCCCAATTGGCGCACCAATACTGTAGTTTACTGCCGCAGGCGCTATTTTATACATCAGGTTCAACAGGCCAACCCAAG
>Ga0213868_10004170_pt1 | contig 13264 bp, 13 predicted proteins | sample PICome_9_FD_160087 | JGI IMG/M metagenome (GOLD analysis project Ga0213868, IMG submission 160087) | Coastal seawater microbial communities near Pivers Island, North Carolina, United States - PICO127 | ecosystem: Environmental > Aquatic > Marine > Coastal | place: USA: North Carolina...
AGTAGCCTTGGTCAAATACGCGTTTCTGGCAGTGAACTGGACGGTGCAACAATCGTTCTGGCGATCGCGGGTCAATCACAGCGCGCGACATTTGAAAACGGCAGCAACCGCGTATCGTTCCCACAAGGATGCATCAGCTAAACGCGACGATCCAATGCGTTCTTTTTCGCCCGCGTTGGCACACGAACGGGCATCATAATTCCGCGCCGCGGGCCGTTATCTGTGTCATCATCTGCTTGCGACATGATTACAATTGCGAATTGTACACTGCCAAAGATGGTTCCATTAAAAAACCACAACAAGAATATCGCCAAGACGCCGACATCGGATCCCATGACAAGGCCGCGCAGACCGACCACATCAAACCAAAGTACCAGGCCCACAAACACCGCAGACAATCCAAAGCCGATCACACAGTGACGCAAGTAAAGACGCATGAGGTTTGGTTCATGGACTGGACGCATTGCAGGTCTCCTTTAGGCAAAAATAATGCCGAAACGATCAAATTCAATGCAAAGTTTGGTTCGAACTAGTTGCCAAACGCCTCTGGCTGCACATCGCGAGCCATATGGTCCAGCACCGCGTTGACAAACTTGGGTTCTTTGTTGTCGGCGGAAAATGCCTCTGCCACGCCCACAAATTCGCTAATCACAACCTTTGGCGGCGTTTGCTTAAGAGCAAGTTCAGCCCCTGCTGCCCGGAACAAGGCCCGCCACGTCGGGTCAATCCGTGCAATTGGCCATTTCGCGACAAGCGCCCGATCGGTCATTTGGTCGATCATCGCCTGATCATCAACAGCCTTTTCCATCAGCCCGCGAAACGTATCCAAATCACCTTCGGTCATTTCAATGTCGTCATACGACGCGCCAAAACGGTGGTCTTCGAACTCGCGCTGGACCTGTTCAACAGTCTGCCCAGAGGCTTCCATCTGAAAAAGCGCCTGCACAGTATAGAACCGCGCCGCTGACTTCATTTTCCGTTTTTGGTTATTCGAGAGTGTCATACTGAGGTCTTAATATTGGATACGCCATGGATACCCCTTTGAATCGGAGTAAGCAGAGCCGTTGGATTAGACCCGCTAACTGACAGCAACACCAAGGGTTGTCGAGACTGATCTTGCACTAACCACTATCCGGTTTGAACTGAAAATTTGGTGGCGCACCCAAATATGAACAATGTTCAATATTGTACTTGACGGTAGGTGATGCGCTCACTACCTTTTGTGAACAATGTTCATAAGCGGAGATACACCATGACCAAACGTTTTACTTCCCTCGCGCTCATCATGTCGGTTCTCGTGACGCCAGCATTCGCAGGTCCAAGCGGCCAGCATTCCGCCAACGCTGTCGATCATAGCGGGCAAGCCGCGAGCGAAGGCTCGGCAGCTATAGCAACGGGGACTGCCGTCGTCGCCTCTGTGCCAATTATGACAGTTGGTTCCGCAATCGCGATCACTGGCGCTGGTCTGCAAATTATCGGCGAAGAGGTTCTGTTGCTGGGCAACGAAATGCACCGCTCCGGTACAGGCCGCGCTGTTGTGACCAAGCCCGTCGCGCCAAATGGCCCACCAACCCTTGATTAATCAAGGCCTTCGTTCGCCCATATTTCAAAGGATAATTTCATGTCACATATGATTTCTATGATGCTTTTTATTCTGTCGCTGGCGCTGCCATCATACGTTATGGCAGGCAGCAGCGAAGCGGGCAAACCTATCTTGTCCCAAGTCGCGGTCGTGGATTTCGCCAACCGCGTCCAACAAGATCTGGCTTCACGCGGTGCAAGTGTCGCAATCGTTTCGCGCATGGGGCGCAACCCCAATGTCCTGCCTGACGGCGTGACCTACACGCATGTCGCTTTCTGGGTCTATTCGCAAACGACGCGTGCCGATGGCAGCACTGGTCGCGGCTATCAGGTCTATAATCTTTACCAACAAGCGGAAAACGACACGCGCAGTTCTCTTGTCCAAGACAGTCCGGCAGATTTCTTTGCCGGAGCACACAGGCTGGATGCTGGCGTCATCATTCCCGATGTGCGCGTGCAGGAAAAACTGTTGAGCGTGATCGCCAGCCCGACCTATGCCGCACTGCACAATCCGCAATATGCGGTTCTGGCGAATCCAAATTCAAACAGGTTCCAAAATTGCACAGAACATACGCTGAATGTCTTGATGGCAGCGCTTTATGGCACCTCTGATGTGCCCCAGATCAAGGCCAATATCGCCGCCTATTTCGAACCGCAACACATTCAGATTGGCGGGCTTAAGCGCGCATTTGCCCCTGCGGCATCGCAAGCACTCACCACAGCCGACCATGGGCCAACTGTTTCAACGGCGACATTCGGGTCAATCGCGCGGTTCATGAACGCCAACGAACTTGCATCGCTTGTCTATCGGATCACGCCTGACAGCCTCATAAGGTTCTGATCATGCGATTGCGGGCCGCGAGGGCAAATAACCCGCAAAACCCGCCTGAATATGCTTTGGGCGCAGAGTATGCACCTGCGCATTCACGCTTTGTTGTCTGCACCAGCCAAGAGGATTTCGTGCGTAAAACCAACGCCCTTTTCAGCTTTGCCCCACTTACGAGCCAGAGCGATCAGGTGAAGCGCGGCAGCGGCAGCACCGCCACCTTTGTTCATTGCGGCAGGATCGGCGCGTACTTCGGCTTGCGCGCGATTTTCCACGGTCAGGATGCCATTGCCGATGCAAAGTCCTTGCAGACCCAAAAGCTGCACAGCGCGACTACTGTCATTGCAAACCGTGTCGTAATGCGTTGTTTCGCCACGGATTACACAACCAAGGGCGACATAGCCGTCAAAATTGCTCATCCGTTCGGCGATCCCGATAGCTGTCGGGATTTCAAGCGCGCCGGGTACTTCGACGATTTCCCAAGTGCCGCCTGCCTTTTCGATCTCGGCTTTGGCGCCTGAGATCTGATTATCCGAAATGTCTTTGTAGTATGGCGATGCCACGATCAGGATTTTGACTGGCTTTTCAAATTCCGGCAGCGGCATAATGTAGTGTGATGGTCCGGCCATTAACCGATCTCCGAAATCTTGCGTGTGCCGACAATTTCAAGCCCGTAAGCATCAAGCCCCACGACTTTTGGTCGCGGTGAATTTGTCAGCAACTCGATTTCATGCAAACCCAACGAGCTGAGGATTTGCGCGCCCAAACCATATTGACGCAGCGTTTGCGGCGATGCCTCTTCCACGGAATCCAACTTCATGTGCACGTCGCGCAACAAAACCAACGCGCCCCGCCCTTCGTCCGCGATCATCTGCATAGCGTCGCCAAATTCGTCGCGGCGGCCACGTGGACCCGCACCCAAAACGTCCAGCATCGGGTCCATCGCATGCATGCGCACCAAAACCGGCTCAGGCGTTGTGATGTCGCCTTTGATCAGCGCGATATGTTCAGCGCCTTGGGTCTCATCGGTATAAATCCGCATTTCCCAGTCGCCACCGAACTCTGATGTTATGGTGCTGGTGTCGCGCACGCGGACAAGGTTGTCGTGACGGCGACGGTAAGCGATCAGATCGCTAATCGTGCCAATTTTCAGGTTATGCAGCTGCGCAAATGCCACCAAATCCGGCAGCCGCGCCATTTCGCCGTCTTCTTTCATAATCTCGCAGATCACGCCGGATGGGTTCAGGCCAGCAAGACGCGAAATATCAACCGCGGCCTCAGTGTGACCCGCACGGACCAGCACACCCCCGTCACGGGCGCGCAGCGGGAAAACATGCCCCGGAGTCGCGATATCAGCAGCGGTCTTGCCGCCGTCAATCGCTGTCGCAACCGTACGTGCACGATCATGCGCGGAAATGCCTGTACTGACGCCTTCGCGCGCCTCGATGCTAACCGTAAAAGCAGTCTCGTGCCGCGACGAGTTATGCGAGGCCATCAATGGCAGACCAAGCGCATCAATCCGCTCGCCCGGAAGCGTTAAGCAAATCAGACCGCGTCCGTGCTTTGCCATGAAATTGATCGCATCAGGCGTCGCCATTTGCGCGGGAATCACCAGATCGCCTTCGTTTTCGCGGTCCTCGTGGTCGACCAGCACAAACATTTTGCCGTTGCGCGCATCTTCAATGATCTCTTCGATCCTGCTGATTGCGTCTGACCAGTCTTGTTCTACTTGGCCCGGCTTTTCAAAATTCTGGCTCATGTCATTCCCCGCAATATAATGCTTTGCAGATAGCCCAGCATTATCTCTTTGGAAAGGCGCATCACTCATATTCGCGCAGCCGCGCGACGTAACGGGCCATTGTATCAATCTCGAGGTTGATCTTGTCGCCCATGCCGACGTCGCCCCATGTCGTCGCCGATTTGGTATGCGGGATAAAATTGATGCCAAAGTCGGTGCCGGACACCTCGTTCACCGTGAGCGAAGTGCCATTCAATGCGACCGACCCTTTGGGCGCGATAAACCGCGCCAATGCGTCAGGCGCACGAAACATCACGCGTGTGCTGTCGCCTTCATCGTGCATTCCTACCACTTCGGCGACGCCGTCAACATGACCGGACACGATATGCCCACCAAGCTCGTCACCGACCTTTAGGGCGCGCTCAAGGTTCAATCTACCGCCGACTTGCCAGCCGCCTACATTCGTGGCCCCAACCGTTTCGGCAGAGATTTCGACGTCAAACCAGTTCTGTGGATCACGCCCCAAGGCAATCACGGTCAAACACACACCGTTACATGCGATCGACGCACCGATATCGATGCTTTCCACGTCATAGCCGGTTCCGATCCGCGCACGCAGATCGCCGCGCTGTTCAAGCACAAGTACCCTGCCGATATCGGTCACTATTCCTGTAAACATCGGTTGCGTCCTTTAGCTGTTTGTCCTGATCTAGCCCGTCCGTGCGCGCCCGACAAGCCGCAGCACTTGCCTGGTATCCATAATCGCGTCACCAAATTACGTTAATGCGTTATCAAACATGTAGCGTTAGACAGGGTCTATGAAGACTTCTCGGGCTTTTCTTTTCCTTCAGGGGCCACACGGCCCCTTTTTTCGCCAGCTGGCGAATATGCTGCGCAAAACTGGCGCGCAGGTCTGGCGTGTGGGGTTTAATGCCGGCGATGCTGCGTTTTGGGGCGGTGCTGCGGGGTACATCCCGTTTCAGGCAGCCCTTGAAAGCTGGCCAGATACGCTTGCCAGCCTGCTACGAGAACGCCAAATCACCGACATCGTCCTATATGGTGATACCCGCCCGCTGCATGCACAAGCCGTGCAGCAGGCCAAAGCTGCCGGCATCCGCGTTCATGTTTTCGAAGAGGGGTATATGCGCCCCTATTGGGTCACCTATGAACGCGATGGCAGCAATGGGCATTCGCAACTGATGCACATCAGTGTGACCGATATGAAAAACCGGCTGGCGCAATCGGACGGGGATATGGCGACTCCGCCTGCGCAATGGGGTGATATGCGCCAACATATCTTTTATGGGGCTGCGTATCATTGGTTCATTATGTTCAAGAACCGGCGCTATCCAGCATTCCGCACACATCGCGCCCTCCCCGTCCATCGCGAAGCGCTGCTTTATACAAAACGATTGATCCTCATGCCGTTTCTGGCGCTTGAGCGGATGTGGAAAACCCGCCAGATCAAAGCGGGTGGATACCCCTATCATATTGCACTTTTGCAGTTGGCACATGACGCAAGCTTTCAAGCGCATTCACCATTCGAAGATATGAATGCATTCATTGCATTGACCATAGACGGGTTCGCTAAAGGTGCGCCATTGCATCACCATCTGATCCTCAAGGCGCACCCGCTTGAGAACGGCCAATCACCGTTGCGCAAGATGATCCGCGACCATGCTGACGCGCATGGCATCGCAGACCGCGTGCACTATGTGCGCGGTGGAAAACTCGCGCAGGTCTTGGGCGAAGCACGTTCTGCCGTGACGGTTAATTCTACGGCTGGCCAACAGGCACTTTGGCGCGGCATCCCGCTGAAATCGTTTGGCACGGCTGTCTACAACAAACCTGAATTGGTCTCTGACCAATCGCTGCCTGCCTTCTTTGCCAACCCATACCGCCCCGACGCGCAAGCCTACCGCGATTATCGCCAATTCTTGCTGGAAACCAGCCAGGTGCCCGGGGGCTTTTATTCAACGGCTGGCCGCAAACAGCTATTGCGGCAGGTCATCGACATGATGCTGCGCCCTGATACACCTTATGATGCGATTATCAGCAAACCGAACACCCAGCAGCCTACCATGCGCGTTGTGAACTAAGCGTCTGTGTCATAACTTGCCTTTGATGACAAAATCCACGCGCCAGAAACTTTATGTCTACAACGGTGGCTTTCTGACCGAAGGCCGCGTGCGCCGCATTCTTGATCTCTCAGGCTATGATATTCGTCTGGGCGCACCAGGCGATGATGATCTGATCGGCGTTTGGGGACATAGTCCGACCGCCCCAAGGGGCGAAGCAATCGCTGCGCGCAAGAACGCCCCGGTTCTACGCGTCGAAGATAGTTTTTTGCGGTCGGTCAAGCTTGGACGCGATGGCGAGGCACCTCTTGGGCTGAACATCGACCGCCACGGTGTGCACTTTGATCCCAACACCCGCTCTGGTCTGGAACTGATCCTGACCGAGGATCCGCTGGACGACACAGCCCTGCTAAACCGTGCGAAAGCAGGCATGGCTTTGATGCAAAAGCACCATATCTCAAAGTACAACGCCTTTGATCTTGATCTGCCGGCACATGAGCCCGGCTATGTGTTGGTCGTTGACCAAATCCGCAAAGACGCATCGATCAAGGCCAGTGGAGCCGACAGCAACACCTTTCGCGAGATGCTATTTTACGCCCAGACAGAACATCCGGGCGCACGCATTATCATCAAAACCCACCCCGAAACTCCCGCAGGACACCGCAAGGGATACTTCACGCACACCGATACCAATGATCAGATCACGCTATGCGACGATCCCATGTCACCTTGGACGCTGTTCGAAGGGGCGATCGCTGTCTACACCGTGAGTTCGCAACTGGGGTTTGAAGCCATTATTGCGGGCCATAAACCTGTCGTGTTTGGCCAGCCGTTCTATGTAGGTTGGGGGCTGACCGATGACCGTAAACCGCTGCAAAGGCGTCAACGTAGCTTGACCCGCGCGCAGCTTTTTGCCGCTGCGATGATCCTTTATCCGACGTGGTACGATCCCTATCACGACCGCCTTTGTAGCTTTGAAGAAGCATTGGCGACATTGACCAGTCTTAGTCGTGCCTGGCGCGATGACCAGCATGGGTGGACTGCAATTGATATGCGCCTTTGGAAAAGAAAGCCGCTGCAGCAGGTCTTCGGCGGCCCCAAACCCGTTCGCTTCAGCAGCGGTCCTGCGATCCCAGATCAGAGGCGCTTGATGCGTTGGGCAAGTGCGGGCGACACCGACGCCGTGTTGGTCGAGGACGGTTTTTTGCGCTCGCGCGGCCTTGGGGCGGACCTGATCGCACCGCTAAGCCTCGTTTTGGATGACGTCGGCATCTATTATGACGCCACTCGACCCAGCCGACTTGAGAACTTAATCAATGCCTCGGGCGATTTAGCAGCGGACGAACGCGCGCGCGCGACCGCCTTGGTCGCACGGATCACCGATGCTAGGCTGTCCAAATACAATTTGTCTGGCGCGCAAATTGCTGATCTTCCAAAAGGGCGGCGCATTCTTGTGCCCGGCCAAGTCGCTGATGACGCCTCCATCAAGTTAGGTACAACTGACATCAAAGACAATAAAACCTTACTGAAAACAGTCCGCGCAGCCAATCCTGCGGCGATTGTCATTTATAAACCCCACCCCGATGTCGAGGCCGGCCTGCGGAATGGTGCCGTGCCAGTCGCCCTAGAGTATGCTGATGTTGTCCTAAGTAACACCGATCCAATCGCGGCAATTGACGCAGTTGATGCGGTTTGGACGATGACGTCCTTAATAGGGTTCGAGGCGCTTTTGCGCGGCAAAGAAGTGACCTGTCTGGGCATGCCATTTTACGCCGGATGGGGGCTGACGGATGACCGTTGTATGCCAATCCCAAGGCGAACAGCGCGCGTTGATTTGACGGCGTTGGTACATGCCGCTTTGATTGCATACCCGCGTTATTTTGACCCCATCACCGGCCTTGCCTGCCCACCCGAAGTCGTCGTTGATCGCATTGAAAACAATGACTTACCAAACTGTAGCCACGCGAACCGTGCACTTGCAAAGCTGCAAGGGTTATTGGCCAGCTACGCGTATCTCTGGCGCAGATAACCGGTCCCATGTGTGGCAGATATCTGCCCCAAGCTGCCGCACATCTTGCAAAGCAAACTTTGGCGCATCGGCTAGCTTGGAAACCCCCATCGCCGCTAACATTGGCGTGCCTTCCGCACCGATTGCAGATCCTGCCGAAAACACTACGAGACGGTCAACCAAACCTGCATTCAACAAGGACGCGGCCAACATGCCGCCGCCTTCGCAAAAGACCCGTGTGATCCCCTTTTCGGCCAAAACGCGCATTGCATCCACCGGATCAACCGTTCCGGATGCCGTCTTGCATGGCAAACTCACTGCGCCTTGATCTGTCCAGCCAATGGCGTCCGCCCCTGCCCCGTGACAGAGCCAAACAGGTACGTCGTGGGCTGTTCTTGCCAATTGCAGATCAACAGATAACTTCAATGCACGTGAAACGACCACTCGAACTGGCTGGTGGGGAATCCCGACACCGCGCACCGTCAATGACGGATCATCAGCCCGCACTGTGCCCGCCCCAACCATCACTGCATCATGGCGTGCGCGCATCATATGCACCGCGCGGCGCGCATCAGGTCCGGTGATCCATTGGCTTTCGCCGGTGGCGGTCGCGATACGACCATCCAACGTGCCAGCAAGTTTTAACGTCAAAAAAGGGCGGTTTTGCGTGATGCGTTGGAAAAAACCAGCGTGATCCTGATCGGCTTGACCCCGCAAAACGCCCATCAAAACACTGACGCCCGCGTCCTGCAGCATCGCAATGCCGCGACCCGCAACACGTGGATCTGGGTCACCGGTCGCAATCACAACCCGTGCAATTTTGGCATCAATCAATGCTTGCGCGCAGGGTGGTGTTTTACCTTGATGGGCGCAGGGTTCGAGCGTGACAAAGGCCGTAGCACCCTGCGCTGCTTTGCCTGCCTGCGCCAATGCGCGCGTTTCCGCATGTGGTCGCCCGCCGTCTGCTGTCCAGCCGCGACCCACGATCTGACCATTTTTCACAATGACGCAACCGACCGCCGGGTTCGGCCAAACATGGCCCATCCCGCGCCGCCCTAAAGAAAGGGCAAGCGCCATAAAACGGGCGTCAGCGTTTTGGGTCACTCTGGGTCTTCAGTGGCGCTATCTGGGCGCAACTCACTGACAAACTTGTCAAAATCATCGGCGGCTTGGAAGTTTTTGTAGACACTGGCAAAGCGCACATAGGCGACCGTATCAATCCGCGCGAGGCTTTCCATCACGATCTCTCCGATGGTGCCCGACGGAATATCTGTTTCTCCCATGCTTTCCAGACGCCGCACGATGCCGCTGATCATCTGGTCCATCCGTTCGGGTTCAACGGGGCGTTTTTGCAGTGCAATCCGGATCGAGCGTTCAAGTTTGGGTCGGTCAAAATCTTCGCGGCGGCCGTTGGATTTGATCACAACCAGATCACGCAGTTGCACACGTTCGTAGGTCGTAAATCGTCCCCCACATGCAGGACAAAACCGGCGACGCCGGATCGCGACATGATCTTCGGCAGGACGGCTATCTTTAACCTGTGTGTCGACATTTCCGCAAAATGGGCAACGCATGATGATCCCTCATATCTCAAACGGGGGCAGCACTTGCTTGGCCCCCAAACTTATCCACAGCCACTATATGTAGGCGTCGCGCGTTTGGGTAGTAGGCAAATAAAGCAAGTGGACGGGCATCACGAACCGTTGCAGAAGGGACTCGCTTTGGGACCTAGTTGAAAATCCGCTCACCCATCTGATCAATCAACTGCTTGGCCTTTGCAAAGGCGGCTTCATTCGCGGCCTCTTCGGTGTTCAACGTATCGGCACGGATCAGGTGATGCACCTTCAATTCGCCGCCAAATTCTTTTTCGATGCGGGCCGCGAGGCGGTAGCCACCGTTGTCTTTCTGGGATGCGGGATAGATGGCAAAGCCTTCGTAACGTTCGGGTTCTGGTTCCGGCTTTGCCTTGCTGCCAAAGAGTTTGCTGAACATTTGGAGCGCTCCTGATTTGCTGATTGCTTTAAAGCTAATGCAGACAAAGCAAAAACAAAACGCAGAAACGAAAAAGGGGCGCATCTGCTGCGCCCCTTGGATCGAAAATATGACTTGGCTTACTGATCCAAGAACGACCGCAGTTTACGGCTGCGGCTTGGATACTTGAGCTTGCGCAACGCTTTCGCCTCAATCTGACGAATTCGTTCGCGCGTCACGCTGAACTGTTGACCGACCTCTTCAAGGGTGTGGTCGGTGTTCATGCCGATACCAAAGCGCATCCGCAGTACGCGTTCTTCGCGTGGCGTAAGTGACGCCAGAACCCGTGTCGTCGTTTCTTTCAGGTTCTCTTGGATCGCTGAATCCAAAGGCAAGATCGCATTCTTGTCCTCGATAAAGTCACCCAATTGGCTGTCTTCTTCGTCACCAATTGGTGTCTCGAGGCTGATCGGCTCTTTGGCGATTTTCATGACCTTGCGGACTTTTTCCAAAGGCATTTGCAGCTTTTCTGCCAGTTCCTCTGGTGTTGGTTCGCGGCCAATTTCGTGCAACATCTGGCGACCGGTACGGACCAGTTTGTTAATCGTTTCGATCATATGCACAGGGATACGGATCGTGCGCGCCTGATCAGCAATCGAACGGGTAATCGCCTGACGGATCCACCATGTCGCGTAAGTCGAGAATTTGTAGCCACGGCGATATTCGAACTTATCAACAGCCTTCATTAAGCCGATGTTGCCTTCCTGAATAAGATCAAGGAACTGCAAACCACGGTTCGTGTATTTTTTCGCAATTGAAATCACGAGGCGCAAGTTTGCCTCGACCATTTCTTTCTTGGCCTGACGTGCTTCTTTTTCGCCCTTTTGGACCTGCTGCACGATGCGGCGGAATTCGGTAATATCGACGCCGACATATTGACCAACTTGGGCCATGTCGCCGCGCAATTCTTCGATTTTGCCTGTCGATTTTTCGACCATCATCTGCCAGCCGCGACCCGCTTTTGTGGCCATATCTTCAAGCCAGTTAGGGTCGAGTTCGCGACCGCGGTACGCATCGATGAATTCACGACGGTTGATACGGGCTTGGTCGGCCAGTTTCACCATCGAGCTGTCGATCGACATGATCCGGCGGTTGATGCCGTAAAGCTGATCGATAAGCGCCTCAATGCGGTTGTTATGCAGGTGAAGTGAATTCACTAGTTCGACAATCTCGGAACGCAGCTTTTGATACTTCGTTTCCTGCTTATCGGAAAAAGACGAATCTTCGTTCAATGTGGCCGACATACGCGCGTCTTGCATATCTGATAGATCAGCAAAATCGCGTGCGATAACCTCAAGCGTTTCAAGAACGCGCGGCTTCAATGCTGCTTCCATCGCGGCAAGCGACATGTTGGCCTGATCGTCTTCATCTTCGTCGTCATCTTTGGCAATCGGGTTGCCATCAGCATCTAATTCTGGCGATTCTTCTTTCTTGGCTTCACCACCCGCAACTGGCGCAGAAACAACAGGTTCTGCGGCACCTATTTCGTCAAGCTGATCACCAAAGGTGGTTTCAAGATCGATCACATCACGCAGTAAGATGTCTTCGGAAAGAAGTTCGTCGCGCCAAATTGTGATCGCTTGGAATGTCAGTGGGCTTTCGCAAAGCCCCAAGATCATTGTGTTCCGGCCCGCTTCGATACGTTTAGCGATCGCGATCTCACCTTCGCGCGACAGCAATTCAACAGAACCCATTTCGCGCAGATACATCCGCACCGGATCATCGGTACGGTCCAGCTTTTCAGCTTCGGCACCACCAATGGTAACATCGCGCGAACCTGAAACCGTGGCCACCGCAGTGTTGCCTTGGTTCTCGTCGGTTTCTTCGCTTTCTTCTTCTTCCGTCACCTGAATGCCCATCTCGGACAACATCGACATGACGTCTTCGATCTGGTCCGAAGAAACCTGTTCTGGCGGCAGAACGGCGTTCAACTGGTCGTAAGTGATATAGCCTCGCTCGCGCGCATCGGCGATCATCTTTTTAACGGCGGCTTGGCTCATATCAAGGCTGATATCGCCATCCTGGTCCGCATCTTTACGGTCGTCGTTATCTTTCGCGGCCATGTAAAGTGCCCTTTCAAAGCGGTCGTTTCGAGCCAAAGTGATTCGGCTGATTCGGTTGGTGTCGAATCAACCCCGCTTTGAGGCGATTCGCAAGTGGGCTGGGCCCTGATTTATTGAGTGTTGCGCCTGTGGCTATTTAGGCCGATCGCTGCCCTTTGCAAAGTTTATCTGTCCAAGAAGCTGATCAAATGCACTTTGTTCTTCCTTCTTCATGCGTGCGCCGTTTTCACCAATGGCATATTCAGCCTTGTCTTCGTTGTCGCCCCGGCCGGCCTTGTCCACGGCTGCTGTAGACTGCGCCAACCGCCATGTCAGCCCTTCATCGGCAACACCGCCAAGGTCGGCAACAGCATCTTCGATTTCGCGCTTGTGGCCATGTCGCGCCGATAATTTGGCAAATTCTTCTGCCAGACAAAGCCGCACGATTTCTACGTCACCACCACGCCGTATTGCGGGGCTGATAGCGACATGGTTCTGGCTCATCAGCTTTTCAAGGGGTGCTGATCCCAGATCGTCGATCACGCGAGCCCGCAAGTCGTTTGCGCCAAGATGTCGCAGCAAGCAAGACTGCAAATCACGGTGTGTTGGATCGCGACTATTCATTTGCTCAAGCGGTGTTTCAAAATCGACGGCCACGGAGGGGGCCGCGATCATCGCTGCCAATATGACAGCCTCGCGGACGTGGTCTTCGTCCGCTGCGGCACCAGCAAGCGCCGATCTGCGCGCGGTGGCTACGGGACTGACATCACGCTTCCATGGGTCTTGCTTACCATTCCACGCACGGTTTCCGGCAGACCGTGGCGCTGCCGCCTTACGCGTTGAAAACAACGCCCAGCGCATGTCTTTGATCGCTTGGCCATAGTGGTTCCGGATAGATGGATCTTGGATCAGCTTAATCTTTTCGCGCAGCGTTTTGTCGAGGGCCGCCTTGCGTTCCGG
>Ga0213868_10004172_pt1 | contig 13254 bp, 21 predicted proteins | sample PICome_9_FD_160087 | JGI IMG/M metagenome (GOLD analysis project Ga0213868, IMG submission 160087) | Coastal seawater microbial communities near Pivers Island, North Carolina, United States - PICO127 | ecosystem: Environmental > Aquatic > Marine > Coastal | place: USA: North Carolina...
CATATTAAGATAACCCCCTAACCGTATGGCGAAAACCCATTTAGATAAGCGATTTTGTGAAATCGGGAAGCCTTATCTATCGCCGCTGGGTGGCTTGGTTTGAGGTATAATGATGACACAAATTGATTGGTCAAATGCTACAAGCCCTATACCCTCCGCTAAATTGGCGGTGGGAGAAGTTGAAATTGGAACACCCCATGAGGTACACTTTGAAGAAGTGCGCCAATTGGAAGATGGTGCGATCGTTGCGACTGTGAACTGCGAAACCCTTGAGGGAAACACCCTTTGGCTACGCTCCGCCCGCTACGGGCCACAGAACGGTCTTCTTTCGTTGATCAAAGCCGCCGAAAGCGGTGAGAACATCGAAGGCAACGCTTTCAACTACGAACGAGTCGCTTCGGAGAAGTCCCCCACAGGATGGGCGCACCGTTGGACTGTTCCACAGGCTTGAAGTTCACAAAATGAACAGAACGCTCTTCTCTTGATCGCAGGTCAAGAGTTCCCTTCCGGGTTGCCGCCCCCTTTTCCGCTTCGGCGGGATCGGGGGCTAAATTTGCCCCTCTTTCCTATGTGGATCGAGGGGCTTTCTTAGGTATGCACAGCATGAATATCGGTGATGCTCGCCTTAACATACCCTCTTTGAATGTCAATGTCAATACTTGGATTTTCGACCCTCCGTATAATGTCGGGTTCAAATATCAAGGTGGCGTTGATGATTCTCTTCCGATCCAAGAATATGAAAATCTGATCGAAACCACTGCCCGAATGATGTACGATAAGACCGAAGAAAGTGGTTCATGCTTCTTGATTCATTACCCTATTGATGCGGCTCGACTCATGCCTATCTTTGAACGGGTTGGGTGGCGGGTGCATCAATGGATCTCATGGGTGTACCCTCACAATATGGGTATGAGTTCACGAAAATTCACACAAGGTAGTCGGGTAGTTCTTTGGTTTGTCAAAGGTGAACCCTATGTCAACATCAAGGCCGTGAAAGGATCTTATCGAAATCCAAATGATCGAAGAGTGAAGGAAAGAATTGCTCAAGGTCATGCCCCGGCCTTGATGGATTGGTGGCAGATAAATTTGAGGAAGAATGTTTCAAAAGGCCATCGAGGTTATGCTAATTCACTACCGCCGGAATTGGTGAAAAGGTGCATATTAACAACAACCCAAGAGGGGGATATTGTTGGCGATCCTATGGCTGGAAGTGGTACAACTTTGGAAGTCGCTCACGCTCACGATCGGTTCGTTTGGTTGAATGATGTAAATGAAGATGCATTAGATTTGTGGAATACCATCATCGAAGCCTAAGTTCACCCGGTACATACGGGCATTTCCATCGCCTACGCTGTACGAGGTTCTTGCTGTTGGGGTTCCGCTTCCATCCACCTCGGATCTTAGCGGTACGGGCGCAATAGGCTCGCTTCTTAGGGCCGGGCCGACCCGCCCATGATACCCTTGACGATACCGTGATCATCTTGCCGGTGTATGGGTTTCGGATCTTAGGCATTTGTATGCCTCCCCGGATTAGATCTCATTTGATTGAAATCATAATAATAGGCAATCAAGAATAAGCCCACTAAAATCAAAGTTGGTTTATTGATTTGGAAGAGGAACTTGAGATCATTGGATGAGTACGATTTCACAAAATCCACCTCACATCATCGGAACTATGTCGATTCCAAGTGCAAGACCGGCCACGATCAAGACACCCCTTGAAAGCGATTGAATCACTTCCAACTTGGCACTGATAGCGGCGAGATCGTTTTCAATCATATTGATGCGATCCTCAACGGATCGGATTCGTTTGTTTTGTTCTGTGTCTGTGTCCATATTTTTCACCTTGTTAATGATTTGAGGGTGCGAAACGCCGCATAAGAAACCAACGCCATCGTAAGCCCTGTGAAGAATGCCGTTTCTCGCCCGTCTAATGCCTCTCCTAAGCCCGTGAACAGTTCTCCGGTCCCTTCCAGCAATGCCGGACCTAAACGGCCCATAATGGGGGGTATAGTGTCAATGATGATCTCTGCCCCATCAGCAATAACTTCGCCAATCTCACCACCGATCTCATCAACATCGAGAAGTCCGGCTTTGTCAATCACCCAACCAAGTGCGCCACCTGCGGCGGTGACGGCTAAGATCGCAGGGAGAACCAATCAAACCCGCCCCTTCTTTCTTCGTCTTTTCTTGAGAATATACTCACCATTGATCCATGATATTTTCCATTCCATGCCTTTGTTCTTTGGTTTCAACTTCTCATTTACGATCCGAATGCGTGTTCTATTTTCACTTAAGGAACCCCCTCCACCTTGCCACACTTCGGTCCATGTTCTTCGCTCATTTCTTCGGATCGTTTCGGGTGTTTTTCTTCGGAATTGTTGCCTTCCTTTTGAATCATATCGGAAATTATACAAACGCCCCAACATAGTACGAAGGTCTGTTTTCTGTACCTTTTTCGGTACATCATACCACTTACGGCTCATTCAACAACCTCCACAATCCGGCGATATGGTGCTTTAATCAAGAGAACCGAGAGGCCCACAGCCAAAGAGAGAAGGAGCAAAGGCACAGCCATAACAAGGAGTCCGGTGGCAACGCCTTCGGTGATAGCAACGGCTTTTTCGGCGGTGTTCTCCGCTTTATCGGTGAAATCACTCAAGTCCACCACCACCTTCAACGGGTGGAGATCCGGTGGGCTTGGTGGGGGGTTTGGGCGATTTTGTGAAAAGCCAAAACAATCCGAAGGCAATAACTCCAATCAAAGCAATTCCCCAAAGGCGACTCGATCCACCGTTTTCATCTTCGGGATCGGGGTCGGGATCGGGGTCGGGTTCAATGGGGGGTTCCGGTGGTCGAGGTGGTTCCGGTTCATCTCCGATGTAGGTGGCGATCATTCCTAAGAAAACCTCATTGTTGGGTTCATCGGGATCGGCTATATTCAACTGTTGACCGTCTTTGACCAATCGAAAGCGGAAGATACCCGAATGCTCTTCATCCACATCAATCGAAACATAATCACCAGCGTTCAAAACAACAGCGATTGATTCATCATATCCAAACCCTTCACGCTTGATTAATGCACCCGCTTGCACCGTTTCGGTGACTTTGGTGTTGTCCGTGAAATACTCATTCCTTTCGGAGTAAATGAAAAGATCAGCAGAATAACCGTCAGCAATTTTCATGGTGACAGCCCCGGATTTTCCTATGGCTTTGTTATCCAATCGAAGAACAAACCGTTCTTCTCGATCGCCAAGTCGATAATCCGATGAAACGCCATAAGATTCAGTAGCGTCAAGCCATTTGGTTGAACCCTTTTTCACAAAATTGGAAAAAGGTGAGGGATTGCCACGATCATAATCGTTGTAGGCTTGATAGAGATCCCATTCAGTAGCCAAACATACCACCTCGACGGCCACCCGAATAATCGGTTTCAAGGGAGCCGCCAAGATCTTGACCCGAACTCATTCCACCACCACCGGGGAAGATTGGAGGTGAAACCGGAGGTTCGGGGTCGGGGGTTTCTTCCGGTTCGGGATCGGGTTGAACTTCGGGATCTCCAAGATCGGAAGGTGATGCAAGGCGATCAACTTCGGCATAACATTGAGCCTTCGTTTGGAAGAGATAAGCACCAAACCATTCAGTCGATCCAGCACCACCAAGAGGCTCCCATTTGGTTCCGTTTCGACCCATGACAACAAAGACCCGACCATTCACCTCATCAAGAGATCCATCACTTAGACGGCGTTCAAATTGACCGCATCCGTATGTTGATCCAGTGTCGGGGTTGGTCTTCATGTGAGTGACTTTGATTAGCGTATAACCGCCGTACTCTCCTTGATCATAATCCGGTCGAGTGTTCTCCGGTTTGCTTGGTTCTTCAAGACCCCATCGGCTAATGATGTACCCGATGGCGATTGCTCCCAAGACTTGCATACCGGCGACCATTAACGAACCCTCCGAGATTTTCCATATAATGAAGCGAAGGGTATCTTCAAAGAAGCAATTGGGAACATCTTGAAGGACTTAACCTTAAGTCCAGCAAAACCCGTTCGCACCTTGACCATAATCTCACTTCCTTTTGATCTTAACAGGGGTATATTGAGCAAAGGATTGTCGATTGTTGGGCTGTCGGTATGACTTTGCTGTGAGGGGTGTATATCCTCGCAATAGGGTGTTCGTTTTAGACCTAAACCTTATTCCGCCCCGTGTCCATTTGGTGAAGGTGATCCCTTGCCTACTACTTCGGATCGTGAAAGGCATTCGTGGCATCAGTACGACCCCCCGCTTGATCCGCATAGGATCATCACTGAAACCGTTGCATTAGGCGCACCGGCTTCTCTTGCATAGAACCAAATCTGTCCGTTCACATCTTGAGGGATCGGCATACGAAAAGGTTGAACTGTGTCGCCACTTGGAGAGTTGATGCGAATGGTTCGGGTACTGCCGGGATAGCCATCAAAAGATGAGGGACCATCAAAACCCATTTCAACATAATTGTTGATTACTGAAATGATGAGAGTTCCGGGCTTGCTTGGTATCGAGATCGCTTGAGGTGCAACGGGCGTGCCTGTTGAATCTGTTATCCGAATCGTTTGCACATTTGCCATAGAATCACCTTCTCATTGGCCCCGGTGATCTCCCCCGGAAACCGGGGGAGAATCGGGGAGGTATGAGTTGAAATCAGTTCTCCGTTCGCCCAACAATCGCCTTAGCGGTGTTGGATGGTGCGGCTTGAGTCTGTCGAACTTCCGGTGCTTCACGGCCACCCTTAGCGGCGGTGATGATCGGGGTGTAGGTTCGGGTCGTAGCGGCGGAACTGTCCACTTGAAGCACAATGTCGCCACCGGCCAAACCGAAGCAAGGCAAGAGCATACAACCATTGACACCGAATGAGTATTCTTGTCGAACAGTTGTGAGATCGTTGTCGGCGTACATGATACCGTTGAGCATATCACCGTTCATCCATCGCCACATTGAGGCTTCCATTCCATAAGCACCAAGTGCTTGGATTCGGATTCCTTGACCACCAAGATCGTCTTCTGCGGAGTCGTTTTGAACGAGAATCGCACTGACGACACCCGGCACATTTTGAGGCACACGAACAACAACTTGCTCGATAGCGGCGGCGTGGGTGAAGGAGGTACTTGGGACAACTGTGGTCGTCTTTTGGTATGCTGGGTTGAACTTCAACCACCATTGGATCGTACCGGAGGTGACAGCACCAGCGGCGGCGGCCCATTCGGTCACGATTTCAATGCGGTTGACTCCACCGGGGTAGTTGCGACCCAATGGGATCCCAATGTAGCCTTCACGGGTGGTTGTGCCATCCGGTAGTTCGTACACACGGCCACCGATAGCGTTGAGCATATAGCCGTAATTAGCGGCTTGGTTGTTAGCGTTTCCACCAAAACCGGCCCGGAAGTCGTGAACAACTTCGCCGTTAATGATGATTCGCTGGGCGGTGATTAAGTTGGTGAAATCTGCGGCGCATGGATCTGCGGCGAAAGTCACATCAAATCGACAAACGATGTATTCGTATGCGCCACCTTGAGCGTTGACACCGAGGTTCACGGTGTTCGCTGTTTCGGTTGGGAGGTTTCCAACAGTTGAGTCACTGTTGATCATTGCGAACTGAACAGCCATTCAAATCACGCTTCCTTTCGCTTGAGAGAGTCGGTGAGGTTTGCCATTGGAGAAGTGAAGAGAGCATATCCAAGAACAAGACCGGAGGCGAAACCTAAGTAGTCGCCAAGACCACGGAATGAGAGGGAAGGAAGCAACATTAAGCAACCACCTTTTCATTGATTAGATCGGTCAAGGTTTGCCCCTTTGCTACATACGAAACGCCAATATCAGCCACTGCGACGATAAAGGTGAGTCCGAAGACAACACCCAATCCGCCCAGCACATTAGATACAAATTGCATGATGAGAGGCATGACGGTTCCGACCATAAACCCGCCGATTATGTGAAAAATTTAGGTATCGAGCAAATCTCAACCGTAATGATCATGAACATAATTTCACAAAATCGAAGGACTGAAAATTGACTTATCCGAATTTGTGAAAATGACAACCCCTTTAGGTAGTCGAGTATTGGCGGAAGGCATGGGGAATTTCACGCCACCCGCCGGGATGAAGATAACATACAAGGGAACCAATAACAATGGCAACCACTACACGATCGAAAACAAGCCCGTAGGGATGAAATACAAACGCCGTTGTGGTCAAGTTGTCCGATGGTCACAGAAGGAGGATGAATGCTTATGCCACAAATGCTCAAGCGAGTGATGATTGAAACCGATGATATGGTCATGGCCGGTTATGCCGAAGATCTTGTCGAGGCTTTGTCCCATCTTGACCATGAATTTCCAGCCTCACCGAAACAGTATATGATCAATGTTCAAGAAAGGATTGCTATAACGGGGCGGGTTATCCTATTCCACGATCCTATGACCTTCCTTGAGGCGATTGCTGAATGCGGCCTCATCACGCTCACTATGTTAGAGGGGGGAGAATGAATGGAAAGGAAAACAAGAACCCGAAAGTTGACCATGCAAGATCGTGAAAGCATCGTTGCCCTACATGAAACAGGTATGACCGGCAAGAGAATCAGTGAACTCTTCTCGGTTAGTCCGGCAAGGATCTCACAAATTGTCAATAACTACTATGGGGAGATGAGTGAATGAGCGATAAGAACCCCATAGCCCTCATTGTAGCCCTTTCGTTGATCGGGGTGGGGGTTGGAGCCTTATCGACCCGTTTGTTGCTCTCGGAGCGTACTAACGGCCCCATCTATGCTCTCTATGAGAGGGTTGATGCGGTTATCATTTTATTGTGGGTCATTATCGCCTTAGTTCTCGGAGGTTCGATTTATGCCACCATTTGATCCCAGCGACCAACTCTTCACTACAAGGGTGAGAGCATTGGGTGAGCGTGATGGTGTTCAAGGGATCGCTGATTTTTACGGCGTTCAACGAAGAACAGCCCGTCGATGGTTGGCCGGTGGTCAACCACGATCACTTGACACACAGCGTTCGGTTGTGAGAAGGGCGAGGCCATTAACCGGGGCGGTTGTTCAAGGACCGGGAAGGTTTTCTTCACAAAATACGATTTATCGAAGAGATGCGATCACCTTCTTCCGAAGACAGCAAGAACTTCGCCGGGATCGTCAAGTGGCGGCTATCGCTAACGCATCAACCCCGGCTCAATTTGCTATGGCCGACGCTATGCCTACGGACATAACGATCGAAGAAGCGAGAGCCTTTGAAAGTGAAATGCTCCGCCGCCGTGACTACCTTGTTAGAGGCGAATTTGAAGAGTATTTTGGCTATGAAGATTCATGGGATGATTGGCGAAACGATTATGATCAATTGAGGGGTTGAAATGGATTCAATTATCCACATCGACTTCACCGAAAACGAAGGGTTGGGGTTGAACCTCCGACCACTTCCGATCATCAAACCCCAAAAGCGAAAGCGACAGGCGAAGAGTTCCATTCACATCAAGAAAATTTGTGGTGCTGATACCGAAACAATCGACGGAAGGGTTTGGCTGTTTTCAACTGAATTTGGTGTGTGGGAGATCGAAACCTTTGCCGATCTTCTCAAGGTACTATACAACCGGAACCACGCATCAAAGTGGACTTCCGGGCGAGGGGATGGGCGAAAGGGGAAGCGAGGATATTCGACAAAAGAGTTCTTCTTTTGGAACCTCCAATTCGATGCTCAAGCGATCATGCACCTACTTGACCCCGAACTGATTCCCTCACTCCTTGAAGCCAACAAGATCACTTTCACCGTTGATATGCCGGTGGTCGGTACGATCACGATTGAAATGAAGTACCTTGAAGGGAAATATCTTGAGATCAAGCCGAAGGATTGGAAGATTGGACAGTATAAGGTTGGAGTCTGTAAATGGTGGGACATATCTCAATTTTATGGGAAGAAGCGACTCAATACCGCCGCTAAGGAGTTCTTAGGGAAGGGGAAGATCGAACGCTGTTTTGATGGATCTGTTCTCGATGTGACCCGGTTGGGTGAAAGTGAATACCGTGAAACCTACCGGGAGGATATTGAAAAGTACGCGATCGTTGACGCTCGCCTTGCCGGTGAATTGACCCGGTTAAAGCGTGAGCAATACATCAGTCAAGGCATCCGGTTTATTCAGCCTTACAGCCTCGCCAATGTAGCCCAAAGAGCCTTGATGGACACCTGTACCGTTCCAACTATCAACGCCTTCCTAACCTATCCCAAAGACCGCCTACTTCTCCAACGATCCTTAACCGCCTACGCCGGTGGATGGTTTGAAACAAGGGGTTCGGGTTATTGGCCTAAAGTTGAGGCTGTCGATCTCGCAAGTGCTTACCCTTATGTGATGTACCACCTCGCTGATCAGTCAAGTGGTGCATGGGTTTCGGGTACAGGAATCGAAGGGTGGGACAACTGGATCGAGAAGAGAAGGTATGCTCAAATGGGATTTTGTGAAATCTTCATGGTCTTTGAGGCCGGACTCAAATGGAACCCGTTGGTGAAAAAGTCCCATACGGGTACGCTTGTAGCCCCTCAAGTTGTGAAAGGATGGTTCACCGCCGAAGAGATCATTGAGGCCCGTAAATGGCCCCATTCAACCCTTGTGGTAGGGAATTGGGTTTATCACGATGAACAAGGGGATGAGAACCGCCCGTTTGCACCCTTCATTGAACAGTTCTATGAGATCAAGATGAACACCCCAAAGGGAACCACCGCTTATGATGTAAGCAAGGTTATGCTTAACTCGATCTATGGCAAATTGATTCAAGCCGTTGATGATAAGGCCGGAAAAATGTGGTCGGCTCCATACGCCGCCACCACCACCGGAGCGACACGGGCGCGACTTGCCGAACTGATCCGGGTGAATGGATATTCAGCCCTTTCAGTGGCTACCGATGGCGTTGTATTCCCAGCCGACAAATTCCAAACCATGCCCGATCGTCCAGCACCCGCACCGTACAATCTTGGAGAATGGGAACCCGATGGTGATGGTGAATTATTGGTTGCCATGTCCGGGGTCTATTCGATCCGAAAACCCGATTATGTGAAAACCACCTTCCGGGGATCTGCCTCGTATTTCCTTCGTGGGTATCGAGAAGGAGGTTTATTCCGATTTTGTGAAGAGAACTCCAATCTTGATCGAAAAAGTATGATCGTGAATAAGCCATATTCGGCAAGAGAAGCGATGATTCGATCCGACTCCACATTAATCAATGTCTTTGAAGATCGTACTTTCACAATATCGGCAAAGGGTGATTCAACGAAACGGCTATGGTCGGGAATTACACCCACAACATTCGGTTCATTATTGACGGATTGGTTTGAATCCAACCCCCACCGACAGGTTGAATTAGAAAGAGATTGAGGCGGTTTTATGGAATCATGGCAAGACGATCCGGCATTTTGGGAAACCCTCGACCAACTGATAAATGAGTCATGGCTACCTCTCAAGAACTTCATTGATGTTCTCAAGGATCACGATGATGAACTAACCCTTCAATCGAAGGCTATGATCATGGGTGGAATCGGTACATTTGTGCGGATCTATGCCCTGCGCCGATCCGATTCAAACCCCCCGGAGATCGCATTTCAAGAAGCCCTCAGTGCGGTTTATGCCGATCCAAGAGTGAGAGAATTAACACAGCAAGCCGCCGATCAAATGGTGGATGCTAAGATCACACAAATGAAGGAGGCAAACGAATGACACAACCGAAGGCAGTAAAACACCCAACCGATGAAGGCAAATGGATGAGTTCGTTTGACGACTACGGGCATGGCCCCGGACAAGGAAAAAGTCGAAATGCGATCTACAAAAGATTCAACAAAATCAATAAAACGGAATTAAGTCAAAATTCGACAAAAATGACAAAAGAAAAACAGGCTCGCAGTACCCCGATTGAAATTTCACAAAATCGGGAAAAAGTCGAAGTCGAAGAATCCGATGAGGAAATTTCACAAAATCGGCCAAGTTGGGGCCGCATTGAATGGGATGAAGACGAACTTTCACAAAATGAGGAAATCAAGCCTCGGACAATTCCTAAGCCGATCAGTGAAATGGCTCAAGGAAGGAACGCCGCTTTCGATCGTGCAAGTCAAGCACAAATGGTTCGCTTAGGTTTCCGATCTCTTGACCGTCTTTTGACTCACTACGGGCGTGGCGTGATGAATAAGAAGGATTGGGCTATTGACCGATCAGAGGATGATTATGATGCCTTAGAAGGGTCCACTATGGCCGTTCTTGATCACTACGGGGTTCATGTGCCTGTTAGCCCCCTCATGGTGTGGGGAGCGACAATGGGGACAGCCTATGCACCACCTTTGAACCATATCCGAAAGAATGCCGATCCTAACCGTCGAAAGGGTAGGATCTTGAAGGGTCTTTCACGCTTGATCCCCAAGCGTTTCCGCCGGAAGAAGGAGGTGGTCAATCTTGGAGTCGTCGAACCTATCATTGAATCGCCTGTATAACCCGGATGGGAAGAACCTCGGTTCGTTAATCGCTGGGCTATCCGGTAGCGGAAAAACAACCGCCACTATCAGCACCCTACAACAAGCGATCAAATCAAAGGACTTCGGTGAATTTCACCGGTTTGTGATTATCGACCCTAAGACCCAAGTGGGTGACTATGATGTTCTCGCCGATCCAATCCGTGATATTGGGAAGATGTTCGACTCAATTTCAAAGGAACGGGTTAGCCTATTTTGGCCGGATCTTGAAACCCTTGAAGAAGATGTTTCAGCGATCGTTGATGGGATTTTCGCCATGTCCGATCAAGAACCAAAGTCTTCCTTCACGATGATATTGGATGAGGCTTCAATTTTAATCACGCCCACCAAGATCTCAACCTCATTGAAACGACTCGCCGTTCAAGGAAGAGCCAAGAGAATCAAGCCGGTCTTCATCAGTCAAAGACCGATCGTGAACCGATGGACCGATGCGAACCTTTCCAACCTACTACTGTTCAACACCATGCCTGTTGATTTTGACACCCTCTCAAAACGGTGGGGTGTTAAATTTGAACAGCACGCTGATGATCTCCGAAGCACTCCGTACTCTTTCCTTTGGTTCAACATGGAGAAGGCCACATTCAAAACAATGGAACCCGTCGAACTACCCAAACCTAAACCTAAGCGGCGAAGAAAATGGTATGACATACGCTCTTAATTTTCACAAAATCGACCTTATCTTAATATACTCCTTTGCCTACCCCCAACCATACCCAACCGGGAAATGGAGAGATATGAGATGGCAAAAATGACATTTGGATTTGAGATTGAATGCGGTGGACTACCGACAGAAGAGAAGATAAGAGAAGTAATGGAAACCGTCGATTCGATTCGATACGGTGGACATTTCCGATACAAGGGTGGCAACGCTCAATACGGACTTCGATCAAGCGAGCGTGGCATGGGCAACCTTTGGGTTTCGGAGAATGATTGTTCTCTAAGCGGTATGGTTGGACCAATCAACCGAGGCCACGAAGTTATCAGTCCTGTTCTTGAAGGTGAAGCGGGTCTTCAACAAGCCCGTCAAGTGATGAAGGCACTCGCTAAGGCTAACTGTAAGGTCAACAAGCAAACCGCACTTCATGTTCACCTCGGAGTTCGCAACACCTCCGCACGATTCCGCCGAATGGGTAAGGCTTCCCAAGCACAAGCAATCACAAGGATCGTTGATGCCTATGACTACTTCATGGATGAAGGATTCAACGCTCTTGTGGCCGCTTCTCGCCGCCCCGGACACCCAAACGCTTCTTCCTACGCTAAAGCGATAGTCAACCGGAACTCATTCGGACTCGCAACTAAGTCGAAGGCTCAAGATGTGGTCCGTCATGGTGTTGGTCGTGGTGTTCTCAATATCGCCAACTTCCAAACCTACGGGTCGATCGAGTTCCGACAGCACAACGGTACTCTCAACGGTCACAAAATCACCACATGGGCCAAGTTGATGCACCGACTTGTTTCATGGGCTTGCACCCAAGAACACCCGAACTTCAAGTGCGACCTTCGCAACTTCTCACCGGACTTCTATGGACTCATGTCGATGCTTCAAGTCAATGATGAACTCCTTCGTGCGCTTGTCGCTCGCAAGGATGAAGTCAACATGGTCCCTCACCGAGCCAACCGATACGCCCAAGCATACCTCGACTTCCAAACCGGACTCGGTCAATGTGATGATCAATTTGAAGCCAACCATTCCCACCTAACGGGCGGCTGGGTTGCCTGTGGTGACGACTTCGGCGCACCTTTCGGAGTTGACGCTTGATGTGTGGAATTGGCGGCATCTTCGTGGTGGGCGACCACCTTCTTCCCTCGACTCAAGTTGAAGATCTCTTCCGGGCCTTAGACGATCGTGGGGGCCACGCCTCCGGGGTTGCATGGAAGTGGCAAGGGTCCGACAAGGTTGTGACCTTCAAAGCCCCTCTAACAGCCCAAGAACTCGCTTCAAGGGCTATGGCTAAGGTTGGCCTACGGGTTCGCTTTGTTTTACTTCACACCCGGTACACAACACAAGGATCAACTTCTAACAATGGGAACAACCACCCCATCGTTGGGCATGGTATCACACTCACTCACAACGGGGTCATTTCCAACGATCGTCAAATGTTCCGTGAGGTTGGAGTCACACCGTTGCATGAGGTTGACAGTGAAGCCATAAACGCTATGCTGGGAGCCTCCACACCTTCACACATGGTTGAAACCCTACGGGGTTCCATGTCAATCGCATGGGTGGAAGGGGATGAGGATAAGGTGAACCTAATGACCAACGGTAGGAACCCTTTGGTGATTGGTCGAACTGTTGAAGGTCATATCGTTTGGGCTTCCAACTTGTACCACCTTGAAGCGTTCGATCTTGAGAGTCACTTCAACGCTGATCCCTTCAAGCACTACACTATCGAAAATGACGGAGTTATTCGTTCAACATGGGCTTCCGATGATCGAAGAAGCGCAACGGTGTTGGGCCGGAACTCTCATGTGGCTTCTTATGGCTCATACGACCCCCTCACAAGCAAAGGATTCACTTCTCGCCGGTCAAGTACCACCAAGAAGCAAAAGAAGCCTATACGGGGGTCCAAATTGATTCAAGGTGGCTGGATCTATGATGAGCGAAACCAATCATGGCGCAAGGCCCGAAGAGGTGACTTTTGAATGGCGACCTGTTGGAAGATCTTTCGCTGTGGTCGATGCACCCATGTTCAAGTCAAACACATGGGGGCAAG